>Ga0214164_1000527_pt1 | contig 25052 bp, 13 predicted proteins | sample TroBogepilimnion_13_FD_153003 | JGI IMG/M metagenome (GOLD analysis project Ga0214164, IMG submission 153003) | Freshwater microbial communities from Trout Bog Lake, WI - Practice 03JUN2009 epilimnion v4 | ecosystem: Environmental > Aquatic > Freshwater > Lake > Epilimnion/Euphotic zone ...
CCTCCTTCCACCGGAACCTTGAGTGGAAACAAAACAACAAACCGAAACCACCGGAAACTGTCTCATCACAAGTGGCTTAATGAACGGGGTCCAAGCACGTCCGCTGTTGCTGGCGTTTGAAAATTCGGCCTTCCAACTTTATTTGCGGAAAGCGGCGGACGGCGGCTTGATCGTTTACAGTCGGGATGCGGTCGAAGGGGAAATTTTCTTCGTGCCGTTTTATGTGAACCATGCCAAGTGGTATTATTTCAAACCGGCAGACACGAAGGCGGTGAGCGGCCCATTCACGCCGAGCTATTAGCGCAGAGGTCGGGGAGCGTTAGCGTGTGCTTTTATCCTCCCGCGCGGTGTGGAGTTGTTCGGCAACGTTGACACTAGGGCGATTGACGCGGCGTTGGCAATCTTGGAAAATCGCGGGCATGAAAATCCTCTGCAAAATTCTCATGGCGATGGCTGGCTTGGCGGTTTTAATTGCGCTTTTTTATGCGGAGGAAAACTGGCGTGGTAAGCGCGCGTGGGAAAATTACAAACGCGAACAAGAAGCCAAAGGTGTGGTGATGGACTGGAATAAACTGATTCCGCCATCCGTGCCTGATGAACAGAATTTTTTCAAGGCGCCGAAGATGGGCGTCTGGTTTGTCAAAAATCAATCGGCTCTGAGCAATGAATTGACCGCACGGCTGGCCAACCCAGATACGACGGCAACCAATTTAAACGAAGCCTTCGCCGTGAAATATCTGGCGTGGAGCGATCAGTTCGCGCCGGACTTCGACTTGATCCGCGAGGCGTTGAAACGTCCTTATGCGCGGATGGATGGCAATTATTCAATATCTTACCAACAGCCAATTCCAAATTTTGTGGCCGTTCGGATTGTGGCCCAAACGCTCGCACAACGTGCGAAATGCGATTTGCTGCTTGGTCAGCCGGACAGGGCTTTGCAGGAATTGACGCTGCTGCATGATATGTGCCGTATGCTTGAAGCCGCGCCGACGGGCAAGCCGATGACTTTGGTTTCGGCGATGATTAACGTGGCGGTTACCGGGCTTTATGTGAATACGCTCGCCAATGGTTTGGAATCACGCGCTTGGAACGAATCACAACTAGCTGCGCTACAAAAACAGCTTTCAGAAATTGATTTGGCTCCCTTTATCATCGGTGCATTCGCGTGTGAACCGGCTAGTTCTACTTCGTTTCTGGAACATAAAAAGCCGAGCGAGCTTTTTAATTTGTCGGTCATCGTGACTGGTTCAAAAAGGCCAGAAACGCTTTGGGATAAAATCCGCAGCCTTAAAAGTCGCTGGTGGGATTTTGTCCCGCAGGGATGGATTTATCAAAACATCGTCCACTACCGAAAAATGAATGATGAAATTCCCACGAGTCTTTTTGACGAAAACCATTTGTTGACACCGAAGAAAGCCGACCATGAAGCCCGCATGCTGGAAGAAAAGTTCGACCATCCGGGACTGTTCGACTTGTTTGCCACGATTGCCATTCCCAATTACAGCAAGGCGCTTCAAACTTTTGCCTACAACCAAACCAAGGCCAACGAAGCGCAAATCGTGTGTGCGCTCGAGCGCTTCCGGCTCGCGCGCGGAAATTATCCTGACACGCTCGATGCACTCGCACCGCAGTTCATTGAAAAAATTCCACAGGACATCATTGGCGGTGAGCCGTTGCATTATCGCCGCACGGATGATGGAAATATTTTGCTCTACTCCGTCGGCTGGAACGAAGTGGATGACGGCGGTGTGGTCGGCGCTGGAAAAGAAGATAATCGCATCCGTCGCGCAGGCCAGCAGCGGGTTTCCGGCCTTATTAGTAACACGGGGGACAATGATCGCACCAAAGGCGATTGGGTCTGGCCGTAAATTTTCGCTTCAATTCCGCGTGCAAAGATAGATGTGGAATTCCGTCATCGGTCGTCCGTGGTATTGGGACCAGAAATCTTCGACGAGTTCGACGCGGTTAAATTGCTGCTGCAAGATTTTTGGCGGCGGCAGCTTGGAGGTGCAGACATACAGAGCGCGGGTGCCGGACGCAACCTGATAGCCCGGCCAGAGGGTGAATTGGGTGTCGCCGTAAACTGCGGGCAGCAGATAAGGCGTGGGTTGGTCGGGCAGATAAAACGCCATCATGCTGGCCTGCGCGTAATTGTCGGCGAGCAGGAGGTTGACGTGGTTGGTTTCGCGGGCGGCTTGGACGTGAGCGGCAAAATCCTGCCAGCCTTGCGCGCGGCGCAGCGGGTCGGGTATCGGGCGGCGGTGCAGCGCATCGGTGATGTGCCGCGCGACGATCATGAGCGGATTGGTGTTGTGCATCACGACGGTCATGAGCAGCGCGACGCCGAAGGCCGCGCCGATGCCAAAGCGCCATGCGGGTTTGCGCGCGACGAGTTCGCGCCAGTAAACGACTGTAAAAATAATTCCGGTGACGAGCGCGGGCGCAGCCCAGTTGGCCTGACCCGCTTTATTCAAACTGAAAAAAGCGAACAAGCCATAAAGCGGTAGGAATTGGCTCAACAGAAACCGCACGCGTTCATCCGTGTGTTTTTTCCAGAGCAGCCCGATGGCGGCGATGACCATGCCTAGCGCAATCAGCGGCGAGATGACGCCGAATTGGCCACCAATGAATTGCAGCAGTTCGAGCGGATGGATTTGAAAACTTTTATCCACGCCGCTGCGTGTGTGCAAAGCCATCGCGTGCACCCAGCCGGTTTGCATGTTCCACCAGATTATCGGTAAGCTGCTCAAACTGAGTGAGGCGCAGAGCACGAACATTTTTCGGCTGAAGAGCAGGGGACGATGTTCTTTGGACCACAGCAGAAAAAACGCGACGCAAATGAGCTGCACGCCGTTGGTGAATTTGGCGAGAAAGCCCGCGCCAATCGCGAGGCCGAGCCAAAACCAATCCATCAAGCTATCGCGGTGAATGGCTTTCCAGAAAATCAGCGCCGCCCATGCCCAGAAGAAAACGCTCAGCGAATCAATCGTCATCAGAATTGAGCCGACGGCGACGAGTGGAATCACGGACGCGAGCAGCAAGGTCCACAGCGCGACGCGGTCGTCATACAAACGGCGCGCGAGTAGAAACAGTAGCGCGCCCGTGGCCGTGCTCAACGCGACCGCAAAGAAACGAATGCCGAAGACGGTGTGGCCGAAAAGTTTTGTTCCAAGCGCAATCGTCCAGGCGACTGCTGGCCCTTTGTCGCGATACGACCACGCGAGATGTTTCGACCAGAGCCAGTAATAGCCTTCGTCCGGCACGAGTTCCATTTGCGTGATGAACCAAAGCCGGTAAGCCGTGAGGGCGAACAACAGAAAAATCGCCAGCCGCACCGGGCTGGATTTGCGTAGGAAGGAAAACATTTGGTGGATGAGAAAATTTTAGACCGCTGACTGTCCGCCGCCGTCCGCGCCGCCGCCGTCGAGATCAATCAGGATTTCGCGCGGCTCGGCACCTTTGCTTTCGCCGACGATGCCGCGATTTTCCAGTTCGTCCATGATGCGCGCGGCGCGACCGTAACCGAGGCGCAAGCGACGTTGCAGCAGCGAGACGCTCGCCTTCTGTTCGCTGCGGATGACTTCGATGCACTGCTGGATGATTTCTTCGTCCTCATCAATGCCGCTCTCGATGTCGCTGCTCGGCGACGGTTTGGAAAGCTGTTGATGGATTTCCATTTCGTAACTCGGTTTGCCCTGTTGCGCGATGAAGGCCACGATGTCTTCCAATTCCTTGTCGGTGATGAGCGCACCTTGCGCGCGCTTGAGATTGCCGGAACCGGGCGGGAGATAAAGCATGTCGCCCTTGCCAAGCAATTTGTCTGCGCCCATCGCGTCGAGAATCGTGCGGGAGTCCACGCGGCTTGCGACCTGGAACGCGATCCGCGCCGGAATGTTTGCTTTAATGACGCCGGTGATGACGTCCACGGAAGGCCGTTGCGTCGCGACGATGCAATGAATTCCCGCTGCGCGCGCCATCTGCGTGATACGCGCGATGGCCATTTCCACATCGGCGGGCGCAACGAGCATGAGATCCGCGAGCTCGTCGATGATGACGACGATGTAGGAAAGTTTTTCCGGAATGACAATGTCTTCTTCGCGCGGCACGACGATTTCCTCGTCCACCTCGACGGCAAATCCGCCCGCGCCCGCTTCGATTTTTTCCTTCTTGGCCGCAAGCGGCAGTTCGAGTTCCTGTTCGGGCAACGGCTTGTTCTTCGGGCGTTCGTTGAACGACTTCACGTTGCGGACGCCGACGCGCGCAAAAATTTTGTAACGCTTTTCCATCTCGTTCACAACCCAGCGCAACGCGAGCAGAACTTTTTTCGGATCCGTCACGACGGGAACGACGAGATGCGGCAGCGCGTTGTATTGCTGCAACTCGACGACCTTGGGATCAATCATCACAAAGCGCAGTTGATCCGGCGAGAAGCGGTAGAGCAGCGAGGCGATGATGGAATTGATGCAGACGGATTTGCCGGATCCGGTCGAACCGGCGATGAGCATGTGCGGCATTTCCGCGAGGTCGGCGATGATGGGATGACCGTAAACATCCTTGCCGAGCGCGATGGGAATGCGCGCTTTGCTGTTGCGCCATTCGTCAGACTCAAACAAGTCGCGCATGATGACTTTGGTCTTGATGAGATTGGGAACTTCAATGCCGACGGAGGATTTTCCGGGCACCGGCGCGAGAATGTGGATGCGTTCCGCCTTGAGCGCGGCGGCGAGGTTGTTGGACAAGCCCTGAATTTTTTCCAGCTTCACGCCCGGTGCGGGATGTAATTCGTAACGCGTAATCGTCGGGCCTTTCGTGATGTCGCCGAGCGAAACTTCGATGTCAAACTGGGCAAGTGTCTGCTGCATCATCCGCGCGTTGGCCATCAATTCTTCCTTCGATTCCGTTGGCTTGACTGTCAAATCGGGATGCTGGAGAAAATCAAACGATGGCAATTGATAATTGCCAATCATCGGCACGCTCGCGACGGTCATCGGCTTGGGCTTCTTCGGCACAGGTCGCGCGCGCGGCACGGCCACGGGCGCAGCCGTCGGCGCGGGCGGCGTGGAACCATCGGCAATTGTGATGACCGGTTCAATTTTCGGCTCAGCCGTTTTTTCTTCGGCCGGCGCTTCTACTTTTTCAGCAACGACCGGTTCCGGTTTGATTTCTTCAACGATTTTTTTGGCTTCCGATTTGCGACCCAAAATTTCATCTGTCGTTGCGGGTTTCACTTCACCGGCGTGAATAACCTCGCCCACTTCCAGACCATCTTCCGGTGCAATTTCCTTGGGCGTTTCCGGCAAAGTGGTTTTGCGGAAGCGCGGGCCTTTGTTTTGCGGCACGCTCAAATCGCGCACGGTGGGTTCCGGCACGGGCAAACCATCGGCACCGAGACCGCTGGGCGCAGGGCTGGCTGGAGATTTTTCAACTTCCTGCTCCAGGGCGCGCCGCTGTTTTTCCAATTCGCGCGCGCGCTTTTCAAAACCAATTTCCTCGGCGGATTTCACTTCCGTTTCCGGCGCAGATTTTTCTTTGTGCATCAGGGTGCGAATCCAGTTGCCGAGTTGAAAATTGGTCAGGAATAATGCCGCGATCAAACCAAGTGCGGCATAAACAATGATTGCGCCGAGCCGACCGAGCAGGACGAAGCCGTAATCGTAGCGATCCACGCGGCCATAAGAAAGGTAGCCAAGCCAGCCGCCAGCGAAAGGCGCGTAGATGCTCGTGCGCCAGTCGTTGATGATGTCAATGCGACCCGCCAGATGCAGCAGACCGGTGAGGGCAACAAACAACAGCGCCGTCCACAGCACACACCAGCGCAGGCGTTCGCGCAGGTAGCCGAGAAAGTTCATCAGATAGGCAACGCCAAACGCGGCGAAAATCCACGGCAATAAATAGGCGGCGATACCCAGCGGCACAAATGTGAACCACGCGAGATAAGCGCCGATGGTGCCAATCCAATTGTGAATTTCTTTGTTCGGCGGGACGCGGACAAACGGCAGGTCGTTGCGGTCAAAGGAGAGTTGCGCCACGAGCAAGAGCAGCGCGAGCGCGAGGAGCGCGATGCCGATGACATCGTTAAAACCATTTTTGGAATTGGAAGTGTCGTCCGACTTTTTCGCCATGCCGCACCATAGCAATTTTGCGCGGCGGCTGAAAGTTGAAACTGACAGGCCAGCTGGTTTTTCGTGCATCATATTTTTTGGGGCTTGGAGAAATTTCAAAATATTTTGGATAAAATCGTGATGCGAATGCGGAGCGGGATGAACTAGGGTTAAGCCGTCACCCAATCCATCAGATGCCCGCCATAGCTATCTACACCATTATGAGAACCCGCATACCCTTATTCAACACTCATGTTTTTACCCTGCTCGCGCTGGGAATTATTTCAGTGTTTGTCGCGCCGCAGGCTGGCATGAGTCAGACCGTTGTGTTCAGTGACAACTTTGCCAGCAGCACCTTGAGTCCAACAGCGGCCAGTCCGGGGACCATTACCGCCAACCGGACAGCCTATGAAATTGCCACCACCAAATCCATATCAGCCACGATTTCAGGCAACAGCTTGAGCCTGCCGTTCAACACGGGTTCAGCTTATGGTGAAGCGCAAGCCCAGTTTACCACCACTGCGCCAATCACGCTCAATACGGCGGGCGCATACCTTGAGCTTTACTATACGTTTACTGATTCGCCCACGATGTTTAGTGGAAATGCTGGCGCTCAGGAGCAGCTAATCATAGGGCTCTACAACTCGGGAGGCAGCGGACCAACCAATGGAACCCTGCTGAATAACGGTTTGTTGAGTAGTGCTATCACCGCAACTAATGGCGGCACGAAAAACTGGCTGGGTTATTCAGGAACCTTTTCTTATAACACTAATAATTCTTCAGCCAACGTCTATGCCAGCACCATTAATACCCGCGTGGCTCAGACCGGTGCAGATAATCGAAATCAAGGGTTGGGGAATTCTGCCGGATATACGCTACCTACTGCTGGTGCCCAAATTGTGTCGTATGCCGGGGTGAGCAACGCGCCGGTTCTCACCATTGGAAATTACTATACAGTCGCGCTTAAAATCACTTATGTAAATTCAACGACCCTGGCCATTACCAACACTCTTTTCAATGGTGCTGGAATCGGCGGTTCGGTTGTGAATGTTGGCGGATTTATTGCAAATTATGGTGGAACGGCCACCGGCGCGAATGTGCTTACCACCACCTTCGATAGCTTTGTCGTCGGTTTTCGTCCAACTTCGAGTCCCACAACGGCGGAGACGCTTCAAATTACCAACATCACTGTTCTAGACTACATTCCCGCCGCCCCGACTATCACAGCGTTGACGAATCAAACCGTCATCCAAGGCAGCAACACGACTTTGGTTCCAGTTATCAGTGGCGTGCCGACGCCGACGTATTTTCAGTGGGCAACCAATGGCGTGAACATTCCCGGCGCGAACAGCTCCACTCTGGCGTTGAATAATGTTCAGTATTCGCAAAACGGTTATGTCTATTCATTAATCACCAGCAATTCCGTGGGCTTTGTTTCCAACGCGATGACGCTCTCGGTCATCGTCACGCCGAGTATCGTCGGTTTGAACAATCAGACCGCCAGCCCTGGCGATAATGTCACCATCAGTCCTACCAGCGTGACGGGTGTGCCGACGCCGACGTATCAATGGCAGACCAATGGCGTTAATCTGGTGGATGGCGTGGACGCGAACGGATCGACGATTTCCGGCAGCACCAGCAGTTCATTGTCCATCGCCAACGCGCAAGTTGCCGACAGCGGGACGTATTTTCTCATCGCGAGCAACAGCGCGGGCAAGGTGACCAACAGCATGGTGCTGGCAGTTTCAGCTAGCCCCGTTGCGCCCGGCCTTACCGGTCCAGCCAACATCACCGTCATTCAAGGCAATAATGGAACGTTCACCGCCTCGGCTTCGGGTTCACCTGTGCCGGCGTTACAATGGCTGGATCAAACGGGCGCGCCGATTAGCGGCGCGAACAGTTCTTCGCTGACGTTGAATAATGTCCAGTATTCCCAGAACGGATATGTTTATTCCATCGTGGCAAGCAACGTCGTCGGCAGCGTCACGAACAGCGCGACGTTGACCGTGATTGTGCCGCCGTCCATCACGACGCAACCGACTAATCTGGTGGTGACAAATACACAAGCGGCTTCGTTCACCGTCGTCGCCAGCGGCGTGCCGACGCCGACGTATCAATGGAATAAAAACGGCACACCCATTTCGAGTGTGGCCAACAACTCGGCCACGAACGCGACCTTCACGATGGCCAGCGCGGGATTGAGCGACGCCGCTACTTACTCTGTGACCGTTGCCAATGCGGCGGGCACGAGCAACAGCGCGAGTGCGACGCTCACGGTTAATTCGGCGGTGGGTGTTACGACGTTGTCGCCCACCAATGGTGCGACGGGTATTTGCTACGACACGCCGCTGACAATTACTTTTAACGCGGCACTGAACCTCGGCTCCAACTCCACCACCATCAAGATTTACAACGTCAACAATGCTGTGACGCCGGTGGACAGCATCACAGTAACCAATGGCGTGCAGGCGCGCACTTTCCCCGGTGACGCCCAGGCGTTCGCCTACCAGACCATTCAAATTACCGGCAACACGGCAAAAATTTATCCGCACTTCGGCGTGATGTCATCGAACGCAACCTACTATGTGACGATTGACACCGGCGCGTTTACCGATGCGGCGGGCGCGAATTTCGCCGGCATCACCGCAACGAACGTCTGGAAATTCTCGACCAAAGTGGGCGGCCCGGTGGACACAAATAATCCCGTGGTCAACGCCAACGGCAGCGCCGACTTCGTCACCGTGCAGGGCGCAATCAACTCGCTCACCAGCACCAACGCCACGCCCCGCGTCGTCAGCATTCGCAACGGTCTCTACAATGAAATTGTCGATATCTCCGGAAAACACTACATCACGCTTCGTGGCCAGAGCCGCACGGGCGCAATCATTTCCTTCCCGAACAATGTGAATTACCAGACGCCGGTCAACGGCGGAACCACGCACGCGCGCATGAATTTCAAGGTGAACGCGAATGACATTGCGTTCGACACTTTGACCATCTCCAACAGCACGCCGCAAGGCGGTGGGCAAGCCGAGGCGCTAATGATTGAGAGCAGCGCCAAGCGCTGCATCGTTTATAACTCAGAAATTGATAGTCGTCAGGACACCATTCTGGCGAACGTCAATTCCTCGCAGGGCTATTTTTACAAGAGCACCATCAAAGGCAACTTTGACTACATCTGGGGCGGCGGCAACCTATACTTCGACCAATGCGCGATTCAGACCATTGCCGGCACCGGCAGCGGTCAGTTGACCGCCGCGCGCACCGATACGTCCGCCAGCACCAGCGCAAATTTCCCGTGGCTCAACCCGTTTGGCACTTACACCGCCAATGGCATGTCGTTCGTCAAATGCACATTTCCATCCGACCCCGGCCTTGGCAACATCACGCTGGCTGGCAGCAACGGCACATCGAACAACCTTGTCTCGTGGTATGGCTGCGACTTCGCCACGAACTTCGTTGCGCCGTCGGCCACGTTGTTCAACGGCAACTATCTTTTCTGGCAAAGCGCTAATACGAGCAACGGCGTGCCCGTTACGTTCCCTGTGTTGACCACCATCAGCGGAGCCGATGCGCGCCTACTCGCTGCGACCAACATCCCGACTTGGTTCTACGGCTGGTCGCCGCAACTCGCGCCGAACATTCTCACAAATCCCGTCAGCCAGACGGTCAACTACGGTTCGCCCGCGACCTTCACCGTGGTTGCCACCGGCATTCCTGACCCGACGTATCAATGGCAGACCAACGGCGTGAACATTTCCGGTGCGACCAGTTCCACTTTGACGATTCCGTCAGCGACTTCAGCCAACGCGGGAAGTTACACTGTCGTCGTCACCACTTCCGCCGGCACAGCGACAAGCAGCAGTGCGACCCTCACGGTCAATCCGCCGGCAAACACCGCGCCCACTTTCACCGCGCCACCGAACGGCACGAACATCACCATCAACGTCGGCGTGAGTCTAACCGTTGCTTGCACGGCGACCGATTCCGACACGCCCACGCAAACGCTGACGTATTCATTGCTCACCGGCCCGACCAATGCAGCGGTGAATTCCAGCTCTGGTAACTTCACCTGGCGCCCGACTGTGACGCAGGCGGGTTCCGTCAACACCGTTCAAGTTTCCGTCACTGATAACGGCACGCCGAACTTGAGCACGACGAATACCTTCACCGTCACCGCGACTGCGCTCACGCAGCCAACCGCCACTGCTCCAAGTTATAGTGCCGGCCAATTTAGCATCGGCGTCAGCGGTCAAGTCGGCCCCGACTACGCGCTTCAAGCGACGACGAATCTCGCCAGCGGCACTTGGACGACCGTCGCCTCGACGAACTCGCCCGCGACTATGCCCGTCATTCTCACTGACACGAATGCTGGTGCGCAGCCGATGCAATTTTACCGCGTCGTCACCGGCCCGCCGCTGCCGTGATTTTTGAGACAGATTGAAATGGAAATTCGCGGCGGGCAAATCGCTCGCCGCGAATTTATTCCGAAACAGAAATGGAATTTTATACGTTGGAAGGTAAAGTATATTTATGAGCCCGAATCTTAAATTGTCCGCCACCATTGCGGTTTTATTCACTCTCGCCGTCAGTTCGGCGACGGCAAAAACTTTTGACGTCCGCCAGTCCGGTGCGACCGGTGATGGCAAAACGCTTGACACCGCGGCCATTCAAAAGGCTTTGGACGATTGTGAAAAATCCGGCGGCGGCATTGTGGAATTGCCTGCCGGAACGTATTTGAGCCGCCCAATTTTTCTGCGCAACGGAACTACTTTGCAACTTGATGCCGGCGCGGTTTTGCAGGCGCGCGATGAGCCAGCGGATTTTCTGGATGCCAAAGGCGCCACGATTGCGTTCGTGAACGGGAAACAATTGAGGGACATTGCCATCACCGGGCGCGGAACCATTGACGGTGCGGGTGCGCGCTGGTGGGCGCCTGTGCGTGCGGCCAAAAAATCAGGCGCGAAAGAAAAAGAAACCGTCCATCGTCCACGGATGATTGTTTTGATGAATTGCAAAAATGTCCGCGTCGAAGGTGTGACGTTGCAAAATTCACCGAGTTTTCACCTCGTGCCGTCGGATTGCACGGATGTAATTATTTCCGGTGTGACGATTCGCGCGCCCGCCGATTCACCGAATACGGATGCGATGGATCCGAGCTGCCGAAATCTGCTCGTGACGAATTGCACGTTCGATGTCGGTGATGACAACATTGCCATCAAAGCCGGTCACGCCACGGGTGCGGGTATTTTTCAGGATGAGAATATCACCGTGATTGGCTGCACGTTTTTGCACGGACACGGAATGTCCATCGGCAGCGAGACGCGCGGCGGCGTGAAAAATTTGTTGGTGACCAACTGCACTTTCAACGGCACGACCAGCGGCATTCGCATCAAGACTTCGCGCGAGCGCGGCGGCCTCATTGAAGGTGCGGTTTATACGGATCTCACGATGACGAACGTGGACGTGCCCATCAACATCACTTGCTATTATCCGAAAGTTCCCGCGACCGACGCTGCGCAACCGGTGACGGAGAATACGCCGATTTATCGCGACATCCTGATTAAAAATCTCACGGCGTCCGGCCCGAAAAGCGCGGGCTTCATTGTCGGTTTGCCGGAAATGTGCATCTCGAATGTCGTTTTTGAAAACGTGACGCTGGCGACAAAAACGAGTCTAACCATTCGCAATGCGCAGGGAATCCAATTCAAAAATTCCACCGTCACTGTGCAGAGCGGCGCGCCGTTCACGGCGGAAAACGCCACAGTCACTGGTTTGGCCGCCGCGAAAAAGTAAAACTGGATTTTATTTTGCTGACGTCATGAAGCTTTTGGCACGCCATAAAAATAAGTTTTTGTGCGCGCTGCTTTTGCTGGCGGTGTTAGAAATGTTTTTAGCCGTGCCAATTTTGCCCGCAGTGGTTCTGTGGACAAATAATATAAATACCAATTTCGTCATCGTCGTCACCAACGCAGCCTACGGTGTCAAGGGTGACAATTTGACGGACAACACACTGGCCATTTCCAATGCGATTGTGGCGGCGGGTAAGGGCGGCAAAACAAACAATTTATATGGCGGCACGGTGGAGATTCCAGCAGGAACGAATGCCTATTTGTGCGGGCCGTTGTCGCTGGCGAATAATGTGAATTTCCAGATTGATACGGGGGCAGTTTTGCGGATGCTGCCTTATGGGACTTACCCCGGCTATCCTTACCAGATTACTAACACCGTGCTGGATTTCATCGCCGGATCCTATGTTACGAACATTGAAATCAGCGGCGGCGGTGCGATTGACGGACAGGGCGCACCCTATTGGCCGGGTTACAAGACGAACAATCGGCCTAATATCATTGCGTTTGATCATTGCAACTACCAGTCGGTTCAAAATGTCACGCTTTCCAATTCACCGCAGTTTCACATGGCTTTTAGCAACAGTAAGGGCAACATCACCGTGCGCGGCGTCACCGTGTTGGCTCCGGACTCGGCCACCGGCAGTCCGCCCTCGCATAACACGGACGCCTGCGACGTCAGCGGCACTAACGTGCTCGTGCTGAACTGCAACATCAGCACCGGCGATGATGATTTCACCTGTGGTGGCGGCACGTCCGACGTGCTCATCACGAATAACACTTACGGCAACGGCCACGGCGTTTCCATCGGGAGTTACGCTCAGGGGGTTTCCAACATCACCGTCATCAATTGCACTTTCAACGGCACACAAAATGGCATTCGCATCAAGTCAGATATCGGTCGCGGTGGTTTGGTGCAGAACATCAATTATCTCAACCTCGGCATGACCAACGTAAATTTTCCGATACAGGTTTACGGATACTATCTCTGGTATGGCACACCGAGCAGCATCACCCCCGCTATTGCCGCCAGCACCAATGCAGTATCGCCGATTGATGCCAATACTCCGGCCTTTCGTAACATTACTTTCAGCAACATTACTGCGACGTCTGTGAGTGGTTATCCCATTGGCATTGTCTGGGCGCGCACGGAAATGCCCGCTACGAATATCGTTTTCAACAAGGTTAATATAACTGGCGACGAAAGTTTTGATCTCTACAACGTCGTTGGCGCACAGTTCATTGATTGCAACCTCAAGACTTCGTCCGCCAATACTACCTTCCTGCTTTACGACGCGCAGGTCACCGTCACTAATAGCGCGCCGACGAATACGCTCTTCACTTTCGACGGACTTACGACCAACGGCTATGGAAATTCATTTTCATTTTACAATGCGGCGGGTTCGCTGAAAACGACGAATGCCTTTGACGACGGCCCGCTCACGTTGTCCGCCAGCACGTTCACCGTAAGCAACAACCTCGCGTTGCGGCCAACCACGACGCTGAATTATTTTCTCGGCACGAATACAACGAAAGTTGCCATCGTCGGCAACCTCGCACTCGGCGGCACAAATAATTTTTCTGCTGCGAGCGGTTTTACCAACGGCAATTACACCGTGATGACTTATACCGGCTCTTTGAGCGGCAGTGTGCCCGCCATCGGTTCTGTGCCGCCAAATTACAATTACAGCTTCAGCACCAACACCGCTGGACAGGTGAATCTCATTGTGACTTTGCTCGCACCGACCAATCTGCTCGCAACGGCAAGCAACCTGCTCATCAACTTGAAATGGAATCCCGTCCCTGGCGCGACCACTTACAATTTGAAACGCGGAACCGTCAGCGGCGTTTACCCGACAATTTTTAGCGGCCTCGCCGCCACGAATTATGCCGATGCCAATGTGACCAACGCGGTGAATTATTTTTACGTTGTCACTGCCGTGGGCGCGGGTGGTGAAAGCACAAACTCATGGTCTGCCAATGCGATTCCATTGCCATCCAATCAGCCGACAAATCTGACCGCGCACGTAGTTGGTAATCAATTGCAACTTTCTTGGCCGCAAGATCACCTTGGCTGGCGGCTGCAAATCCAGACGAATAATTTGAGTCGCGGCATTTCGACCAACTGGGCGACCGTGCCGTATTCCACCAACGTCATCGCCACGAACATCATTATCAGTCCCACCAACGGCTCGGTGTTTCTGCGTCTGGCTTACCCGTAAAATTTATGAAGCAAAAATTCATTCCCGTTCTCATCGCGTTATTACTCGCCAGCGTTCCCGCACTGCGCGCGACAGATTCCTCCGCCGACGGACACAAAATTAAAATTGTTCTTGTTGGCGATTCCACCGTTCAGGACAGTTCCGGCTGGGGGCTTGGCTTCCGTGAGTTTATTGACACCAACAAAGTCGAACTCATCAATACCGCGCGCGGCGGGCGCAGTTCTTTGAGTTTCATGAAGGAAGGTCGTTGGACGAATGCGCTCGCGCTACACGGCGATTATTATCTTATTCAGTTCGGCCACAACAACCAACCAGGCAAGCCCGGGCGCTCGACCGACATGCCGACTTTTGTCGCCAACATGACACAATATGTGACTGACACACTTGCTATCGGTGCGAAGCCAATTCTTGTCACGCCGCTTACGCGCCGCCAATGGGATAAAAATGATCCGACAAAAATAAATTCTACGCTAGAGCCTTACGCCGCAGATGTGCGCGAAATTGCCGCGCAGGAAAAAGTTCCGCTCGTAGATCTGCACGCCCGCAGCATCGAATTGGACGAAAAACTTGGCCCAAAAAAATGCGAGGCGTTCAGTCCGGTCAAAAAAGTCAACGGCACGAATGTCTATGACGGCACGCACTTAAAACCTAATGGCAGCGTGATTTTTGCGCGCTTGGTCGTGGCCGAGCTTCGCAAAAATGTGCCGGACCTTGCGTCCTACTTGCGCAACGAACCGCGCAACACCAATCCCAAACCGGCGGATTCAAAATACAACGCCGTTGTTTCAGCCGACGGTTCCGGCACGCAAACCAATTTGCAGGACGCCATTAATTCCGCACCCGACAACGGCACAAATACATTTTCAATTTTGGTTAAGGCCGGAACGTATCAAGGTCAGTTCCTCGTGCCGAAAACGAAATCACACATTTACTTGGTCGGAGAAGAAATGGCGAATACGATTCTCACCGGCTCGCTTAACCAGCAAGACCCGCAACAATTTCCCGACCGTCCGTTTTACAATAACGCGAGCACGGTGATTCTCGGCGATGATTTTCACGCGGAAAATATTACGTTCCAAAATACTTCCGGCGACCACGGTCAGGCGCTCGCACTGCGCGCGGATGGTGACCGCGAGATTTTTAACAATTGCCGACTGCTCGGTTGGCAAGACACACTGCTCGTGCAAAACGGCCGGTATTACTTCACCAATTGCTACATCGAAGGCCGCGTGGATTTTATTTACGGCTCAGCGGCGGCGGTTTTTGACCGTTGCGAAATTCACAGCAAGAATGGCGGCCATGTTACCGCTGCGAGCACGCCGAAGGACAAACCGTTCGGTTTTGTGTTCATGAATTGTAAACTCACCGGCGACCCGACGCCATGGATTGCGCCGACCAATGCCGCCGCTGGCAAAAAAGTGTTGGGCGATCTTGGCCGTCCGTGGCGGCCTTACGCCAGTGTGACGTATTTGAACTGCGACATAGGCAGTCACATAGCGCCCACCGGTTGGAATAATTGGCGCAATCCGACGAATGAATTGACTGCGCGTTTTGCCGAATACAATAGCACCGGGCCGGGCGCAAATCCCGACAAGCGCATGAAGTGGGCGAAGCAACTCACGAAAGACGAAGCGGAAAAAATTACCGTCGAATCGGTTTTGAGCGGTAGTGATAATTGGAATCCTACTGCGGCGGCGCAATAAATTTTCAGCCGATCATTACTGGCCGGAAGCGGAAACATTTGAAGTCCGCGTGGCCGGCGGAATTATCCGAATCGTGTTTGAGCGTGTAAATACCGAGCTTTGCGCCGATCCAAGTGCCCGCCACCGCCTGAAATTTTTGCGGCACGGAAATAAAATGATTTAGTTCCGCGAAACTGAAATCGCAAAGGCCGCCGTCGGTCACGGTCACGCGCAAAGTAATTCGCCCGCCGGAAATTTCCCGCAGCACTTCGTCCGTTTCGCCGTGGCGGAAGACGATTTGATTTTTATTTCCCGTGCGCCGCAGCGCCAACGCCGCGCAAGTTCTGCCCGCGATTACCAACCCGGCTTCGACGCCAGATTTTTCCGTAGCAAATTCCAAAATGGTTTCCGCAACAAAACTGCGCGCTGGAAATTTTTGCAGCAGCAAGTTTGGCGCTTGAAGCAAATTTCCTTCGCGGACGAATTGTGGGAATAGCCGCAGCCAGCCCGGGCACGCGGTTAGTGAATGCCATTTGTCAGCATGGTTCGCCTGCCATTGCCATTGCAATCCAAGTTTTGGCGAGCTGAATTCATCGCTCGTGGCCGGCTCAGAAATTTTTTGAGTCGCCGTCGCGCGTGGTTTTGCGTAATGCGAAACCGGCTCACCGTGTTCGCCCATCAACGGCCAACCATCGTGCCAGTGAACGGGTTGCAGGTGCGTAACGCGGCCATAAACATCCGCGTCTTGAAAATGCACGAACCACCAGTCGTCGTTCGCGGTGTCCACGAGCGCGCCCTGATGTGGGCCGTTGACGACGGTGCGGCCTTGCGCCAGCACGATTTTATCTTCGTAAGGGCCGTAAATTTTTTTGGAGCGCAGCACGACTTGCCAGCCGGTGGCCACGCCGCCAGCAGGCGCGAGAATGTAATACCAGCCGTCGCGCTTCAAAAATTTCGGGCCTTCGAGCGTGTGATGCTTTTTCGGATCGTGAAAAACAATTTCGCCTTCGCCTAAAAGTTTTTTGCCGTCGGGCGACATCGGTCGCACGCGCAAGATATGTTTGAGGCCGCTGCGCGAATTGGCGTAGGCGTGAACCAAATACGCTTTGCCGTCGTCATCCCACAGCGGGCAGGGATCAATTAAACCTTTGCCCGCTTGCACCAAATGCGGTTCCGACCATTTTTCGGCGGGATGATGGGCGGTCGTGACGTAGATGCCTTCGTCCGGCATTGGAAAGAATATCCAAAATTTTCCGGCGTGGAAACGGATGGCGGGCGCCCACACGCCGCAGCCGGGTTGCACTTCGGCGTAGCGCGGATGCGGCAGATTTTTCAGCGCATGGTTAATGAGCGTCCAGTTGACCAAATCTTTGGAATGCAGAATCGGCAAGCCGGGCGTGCAGTTAAAGCTGGACGCGGTCATGTAAAAATCTTCGCCGACGCGGATCACGTCCGGATCGGAATAGTCGGCGCAAATAATCGGATTACGAAATGTGCCATCGCCGCAATCGGGCTGCCACGGAAACGCGCAGTTGAAATTTTCAGGGTTCACGTTGTTTATTCCACCTTCACCGGTTTAATTTTTGGCACGCCGATGTGAAACATCGTCCATGCCACCAGATACGCGCTGCCGCAAACCAGCATGATGGTTTTGTAAGTGCCTTCGCCTTGCAGCACATGACCGACCAGGTAGAAAAAGCCCATGGATAAAAATGCCGCGAGCATGCCGCCGAAGCCGACCACCGACGCCACCGCGCGCTTCGGGAAAATATCCGATACAACGGTATACATCGTGGCCGACCAACCCTGATGTGCCGCGCCCGCCAGACCGAAACACGCCGCCGCCAGCCAAGGGCTGCTGAGATACGGTGTTAAAATCACCGGCAAAGTGCAACAGGCACAAATGAAGGAGGCCGTCTTGCGTGCGCGGTTCACCGACCAACCGCGTTTCAGAAAATAGGCACTCAAACTGCCGCCGCCGATGCTGCCAAGCGCCGCCGATAACGCGACGAATGCCAGTGGCAAACCAAAATGTTTCAGGTCGAGGTGGAATTGCTTGTTGAAAAAATCTGGCAGCCAGAAGCCATAAAACCACCAGACCGGGCCGAGGATGCACGTGCTGAAATACGCCCACGCCTCGCGGTAACGCATCATTTTCAGCCACGGCAATTTTTGTTCTGCCGTCGGCGTGACGCCTTCGTGGATGTGTGCCAGTTCAGCCGCGTCGACGTGTTTGGATTTTTCCGGCGCGTCATAAAGTTTCAGCCAGAACATCAGCCAGACCAAATCCACACAGCCCAACGTGATGAACGCCGCCTGCCAGCCGCCAAAGGCACCTACGATGAGTGGCACGAGCAACGGCGCAAAAATCGCGCCCATGTTGGAGCCGGTGTTGAAGATACCCGTGGCCACGGAACGTTCCTTTGGCGGAAACCATTCGGTCACAACTCGAATGGCGGCTGGAAAATTTCCGGATTCGCCCAGTCCAAGCGCCAACCGCGCGCCGCTGAATGCCGGCACCGTGCGGCAGAGCGCATGCGACATGGCTGAGAGACTCCAAAATAATACGGACAGGGCATACGCTTTCTTGATGCCAATCCAGTTCATGAAGGAACCGAAACCGGCTTGGCCAATGGCGTAAGCAAATTGGAAGAAAATCGCCATGCGGGCGTAGTCGGTTTCGGACCAGCCGTAGGTGCGTGATAAATCCGGTTTGAGCAGGCCGAGCACCTGACGGTCCATGTAATTCACCACGCACGCCGCGAATAGCAACGCACAAATCACCCAGCGAAATTTCCCGATTTTAGAATTCATTTTTGGTCGCTGAAAATATTGATGCGCGCGGCATTGGTGATGGTGTTGCCGTTTGCATTTGCTGGAAATTTACAATTCGTAATCGTCACGTCGGTGATTTGCGCCGTGGGCGACCAGCCTTCAATGACGATGGGTTGTTTGGAAAGCGCGGCGAAACTACAGTCGCGGATGTCGATGTTATGCACGACGGGAATGCTATCGCCTTGCGACAGTCCGGACGAACCGTATTTCATCGTCATGTAAATGCCGTAGCGCGCTGATTTCACATGGCAATTGCGAATGTAAATGTCCTCGATGAAACCGCCGCGCGCCGGATTGGTTTTGAAGCGCATCGCCTGATCGAGATTCGGGCTGTCGAACTCGCAATTCTCGGCGAAAACATTTTTTAATCCACCTGCCGTCTCGCTGCCGAGCGTCACACCGCCGTGACCGTCCTTGAAAACACAATTTTGAATCACGACGTTTTGGCAGGGAATATTCACACGACGACCATCGTGGTCGCGACCAGCTTTGACGGAAATGCAATCATCACCGGTGTCGAAAATGCAATTTGTGATAAGCACGTCAGTGCAAGAATCGGGATCGCAGCCGTCATTATTGTGGCCGTGCGATGAAATGCTCACGCCGCGCACGGTAACATTGGTGCAGTAAAGCGGATGCAATTCCCACATCGGCGAATCAATGACGCGGATGCCTTCGAGCAAAACATTCTGACAGCGCACCGGCTCAATAAAATTCGGGCGGATGAAATGGCCGTCGCCAAAAATTCTTTGTGCGACGGGAGTTTCTTCATCGCCCATTTTGGTCAGCAACGCGCCGTCACTTCCGGCTTTTTTTGCCCAACTCATCCACACAGATTTCGAGGTTTGACCGTCGAGTGTGCCTTCGCCGGTGACGGCGATGTTGGTTTGTTCAAACGCATAAATGAATGGCGAGTAGTTCATCATCTCAGCCACGTCGCGGGAGAAAACGACGGGCAGAAATTTCTTTGGGTCGGTGCTGAATAGAATCGTCGCACCTTTTTCCAAATGCAGATTCACGTTGCTCAGCAAATGAATTGCACCGGTCAAATAATTTCCCCCTGGCACAATGACTCTGCCGCCGCCGGATTGGTGACAGGCGGCGATGGCTTTGGCAAAGGCGGCGGTGCAATCGTTTGTGCCGTCGCCCATCGCGCCGAAGTTGGCTAGATTAAATTCACGGTCAGGGAAAGTCGGCGGGACGATGCGCGCAAGAATTTGCGGCACGGTTGCCCACGCGCGCGCGGCATTACTCTGCGCCAGAATCTTTCCAGAAAAATCCGGCAATAAGAACGCGATGCTCAGCGATAGGCAGAGATATTTCTGGCGTGTGGTAAATAAACCCATGATGTTGATTTCCCCAGCTTAACGGGATTTGATCGTGATTGAATCATGCCTTTCTACATTAAGCTTTGAAAAATCTCCATCGTATGTTTAGCCGAGTTGTTTTTAGTTGTTGTGAAAACTGCCTGTTCAAAACAAAGACTTGAAAAGTTGGCGGGCGCATTCCACGTTTGGAGGAATTTCACACAATGCGAAAAAACCAAAAACGAATTTTGCTGGCGATGGGCTGGTATGACCATCGTGTTTGTCAAGGCGTTGGCAAATATGCGGTGGAGGCCGGCTGGCATCTCTGCGCGGACGTGACGCGTGAAAAGGTAATTCCCTGGGGCTGGAAGGGTGACGGCATTTTGGCGTGGCTCGGTGCGGGCGACGATCTGGCGGAATTTGTGGTGCAGGCTAAGTTGCCGACCGTGGACTTCAGTTTTCGCCGGCCGCAACTGCCATTTCCACGCGTATTGGCTGATCACTGTTCTGGTGCTCAATTGGCGGCGGAACACTTCCTCGTGCGCGGGCTGAAGCATTTTATGTATTTCAGTTCGGCGGAAAACTGGACGTATAACGAGATTGGCCGCGAGTTCATGCTGGCGTTGAAAAAGAAAAATCACGGCTGCAATTGGATTCGCTGGCACGAGTCACCAGCTTTCACGAAGGGACATTCCCAGTGGCGAGACAAATCTCGCTGGCTGGCGGCGCAGTTGAAAGCTGCACCCAAACCGCTGGCGGTGTTTGCGGCGACAGACGACGACGCAGTAGAGGTGATGGAAGCGTGCGAAACCATCGGGCTGGCCGTGCCTGAAGACGTCAGCTTGATTGGCGTAAATAATTCGCTGCTGGCCGTGGAGGCGATGCATACACCGATTTCCAGTTTGGATCGAAATCTGGAAACTGTAGGCTATCGTGGCGCGGAACTGTTGGATCGGCTATTGCATGGCAAACCCGCACCCCTCGAACCCATCCGCGTCCCGCCGACGGGACTGATTGCGCGGAAGAGTAGTGATTTATTAGCTGTGAGTCATCCAGGCGTGGCGCGCAGTTTACAGTTTTTGTGGAAAAATTTTCACCGGCCAATTGGCGTGGAAGATTTGGTGGCGGTGGCGGCAATGTCGCGGAGCGCATTGCATCAGGCATTTTTGGAACATATCGGGCGGCCGCCAGGCAAAGAACTGCATCGTATTCGGATTGAAAACGCCAAGAGAATTCTGGCGCAATCCAACTTGAAGCTGGAGGCGGTGGCGGAAGCGTGCGGTTACCAAAGCGCGAACAGTTTCTGGCTGGCGTTCAAGCACACAACGGGCATCTCGCCCAAGCAGTTTCAGAAGCGGTTTTGTAGCTGACGGCGAATTGGCGGTTTTGTGCGCTGGAGAATTTTCAAACTTCTTTGAAGAAACGGACGAGGAATAATTGGGGCACTTCGGTTAGGTTTTAGCCACACCCGATCAAAACGGTGGGCCAATGGTTAATCCCACTTCAGACAATTGGGCTTCATACTACCAGAATGGGAATGCGATGGGTGCTTACTCGGTGTATCTATGCACAGGACCGAATGGGACGTTGCTAAAAAATGTATATGGCAGCGGAACGGCTGGAGCTGCTGGGCCTTATCCCTTTGGTAAAGGCTCGTCACAATACACCCCACTCAAGCTCTCACAAATTACAGGAGCGGGGGTAGAACTTTCCTCGCTTTGGTCAATGGCAGATGCGGATGAAGTAGCCTCTACCGGATTGGTCAAGCCGGGGTGTGCCATCCAGCCGATGCATAAAAACATTCGTTGTTTCGCCTATTTTGACGGCCACGCTCAAACAGAAAAAATCATCGGCACCGGCGTTTACGACCAATAAGTCGGACTGAATAGATTGATAAATTTAAGTTCTATTTTTTGACCATCCCAACCCAATCAAAAAGCACCCTATGAAAAACCAAGTTTTATTTCTAATCGCAATCGTGTCGCTACTGACCGCGCCGCTGGTTGCGTTGTCCCAGACGGTTGTCTTCTCTGACTCGTTTAGCAACGGCAGCACGTTGACCAACACTTCACCCGCTTGGCCGACAATTAACAGCACTGCCTATGAACAAATCTCAAGCAAAGCTTTTTCGGGACTTTCCCTTGCGGCCAACAATTTGAGATTTGGCACCACAGCCAGCGGAACCGTTAGTGCCGAAATTGAGGCTTTGTTCACCACCACGCCGGTGACCCTGAATACGGTCGGGGATTATGTGCAACTGACGGTAGTTTTTACAAACTTGGCTGTGCTTACCAATGCGACCGGATCACAGCTTGCCTTTGGTATGTTCAATAGCGGACAAGTCAAACCCTACCCGGGAGGATTGAATGGCACTGCCACTACGAGCACAACTCTCTCTGGTTACGCGCAGATGTGGTCAGGATATAATGCTCAATATAATTCTCCGGCCAATAGTTCTAAAATTTACACGCGGACGAATCAAACCTCCCTGACTACGGCCAACAATCAGGATTTGCTTTTGACTGGCAGTCCGTCAACCAGCTATACCGGCGCTGCGCAGCTCACTGGCGCTTCATTGGCCACAAGCTTTACGCTTGCGGTCGGTGCCGTTTACACGGAAGTGCTCACGATTCAGTTAAATGGCGCGAATACAAACAGTCTAGTCGTCACCAACAGCCTTTACACCGGGGTTGGCACTGGTGGCACGGTGCTCGCCCAATACAGCGGCACCGCAACCAACGCAACCTATCTGACCAATGCCTTTGACAGTTTGGCCATCGGGTATCGCGGTTCGGCCCAGGGCGGAGCACTGGTGGCCATCAGCAATATCACTGTGGTCGCCAGCGTAGCAAGTGCGCCCACGGCACCTGGACCGACGTTCGGCGTCAGCGGTGGCGGCTTTGGATGTCCGGGCGATTTGGTTCCGGTGACCTTGAGCGGTTCAGTTACCACCAACACTTACTGGCTTTATACGAACAACGTTTTTAGCGGAGTGATTTCCAACGGCACCGGCAACTCCATTACCTTCAATTCCACCGTCAAAACTGTTTCCATTACCAACACCATCGTAGCCAGTAACACCGTCAGTGCTTTGACCGGATTGATGAGCGGAAGTGCGGTAGTTTCGCCGTATCCTGCTCCGACGATTACTACGCAACCCTCGGCCGTCGTCGTGGCCACCAACAGCACCGGCGTTTTTGTGGTGGTTGGCAGCGGCACGGGTTTGACCTACCAATGGCATCGTAACGGCGTCAACCTAGTGGATGGCGGACACATTACCGGTTCCACCACGGCCACTTGCTTATTTCCCCGGCCACCACGGCGGATGCGTTCAGCGGCGCGCAAGGTTACTATTGCACCGTGTCTAACTCCTGCGGATTGTTTGTTAATACCATCACCAACAGCCTGACGCTCGATGCGCCGGCAAACTTGGTGTGGCTGGGTGGAAGTCCCTCAAACATTTGGGATGTTGCTACGTCACCCAATTTCACCAACAGCCTCGGCACGGTATTGAATTTCAACAATGGCGATAACGTGATTTTGGACGATAGCTCAACCTTTCCGATTATCAAAGCGGTTGGCTATGTTGCGCCGGGAACGCTTACGGACACGGCCAGCGCGAATAATTACGTCATTGCCGCCAGTAGCAGCGCGATTACCGGGCCGGGCAGTTTAATTATGTCAGGCACCACGACGCTCATCATCAGCAACGCCAACAACTACACCGGTGGCTCCACGATCAATAGCGGCACAGTTACATTTGCCAACTACAACGCGTTGGGTAGCGGAACCGTGACGCTCAATGGCGGCACTTTGCTCTCGCCAGCCTCGCTGACTGGCGGTGCGACAAGTGGGTTGAGCAACAACATCAATACGACTGCCAGCAGCACTTTGGAATTCGATGCGAATAGATCTGGCGGTCAAACCTATGCCATGGTTTTGTTTGGAACTTTGACCGGCAACTCTGGCACCACGTTGACCATCAATCATCCCACTGGGGCTGGACCGGACAAGTTCCGCCTCTACAACACCAACTTCACCTTGAATGCCAATCTCGTTCTGAATGGCGCCGGTATCGCTTGGTCGCCTTACAATTCGGCTGGCAGCCAAATCTACGGTGGGACAATTTCTGGCAGCGGTATGATTTGGCAGCGCGGTTCCGGCGGTAAAATTGTTTTGAATGGCGCCAATACGTATTCTGGCGGCACCACCTTGAGTTTGGGGGAAATTGATTTTGGCTCAGATTCCACAACTGGCTTGGGCAGCAGCCCGTTGGGCACCGGCGCGCTGACAATTGACCAAACCAGTGGCAACATGACTTTGGCGGCCAGCGGTGGCGCGCACACGGTGGGTAATCCAATTGTTTACAATACCACCACCAATATCGAGACGCTCATTCTCGGTGGCACCAATCAATTGACTTTGAGCGGAACCATTAACTTGTCCACAACGCAGGGCGACACCATTGGCACCAACCGCACCATTCAAGTTGAAAATACTAAGCCGACTACTTTGTCCGGGATCATCAGCGATAGCGGCTTGGCTTGCGGAATAGTCAAGACTGGCAACGGATCGCTTTTCTTGGACGGCCTAAACACTTACACCGGCTTCACGACCAATACCGCTGGCTTGCTTGCTGGTTCCGGAACTATCGCCGGCAACGTCATTGTAAACAGCGGTGCTTCTCTTGGCGGCGGCAACGTGGCTGCCATCGGCACGTTAAACATCAGCGGCAACCTGTCCTTGAATGGCAATGCGTTTATCCGCGTCAACAAATCCCTCGCACCCGCGCAGAGCAACGATTTAATTTCCGTTACCGGCACGCTAAACAATCTCGGCTCCGGCACGGTGACTGTTACCAACCTTGGCACCGCGCTTGCCGTGGGTGACAAGTTCAAGATTTTCAGTAGCGCTCTTACTGGCGGTAACACACTCACTGTCACCGGTGGTGGCATGACTTGGACCAATCGCCTCGCCGTGGATGGTTCCATTCAGGCGCTCGCCGCCATTAGTTCGGTCAACACCAATTCAACCAATATCGTTGCCACCGTCACTG
>Ga0214164_1000529_pt1 | contig 25002 bp, 25 predicted proteins | sample TroBogepilimnion_13_FD_153003 | JGI IMG/M metagenome (GOLD analysis project Ga0214164, IMG submission 153003) | Freshwater microbial communities from Trout Bog Lake, WI - Practice 03JUN2009 epilimnion v4 | ecosystem: Environmental > Aquatic > Freshwater > Lake > Epilimnion/Euphotic zone ...
GGACGGACGAACCTCTTGTGTGTCGGTTGTTCCGCCAGGAGCACGGCCGATTTGCAACGTTCGGAAGGGATAACCGCTGAAAGCATCTAAGCGGGAAGCCCGCTTCAAGATTAGGTTTCTCACCGATTTATCGGGTAAGGCCCCCAAGAGACCATTGGGTTGATAGGCCGGAAGTGGAAGTAGAGCAATCTATGGAGCTGACCGGTACTAATAGGCCGAGGATTTAACTACATTTATTAAAAATCGCGTTCACTGTGTGGTTCCCGAGTTACGGTCGGGAACTAAAAACTACATATCTCTGTAGATGTTCTGCCAACTCGATAGAGTTTCGGCGGCCATAGCGAGAGGGAAACGCCCGGTCCCATTCCGAACCCGGAAGCTAAGCCTTTCTGCGTCGATGGTACTGCAAGGGGGACCTTGTGGGAGAGTAGATCGCCGCCGGACATCATTTATAAAGAGCGCCACGTTTTGATTAATTCAAAATGTGGCGCTCTTTTTTTATGTAAAAAATCAGAGAGTGCACATCTCATAGCTATCCACAATTCGTCAAAAATTTTCGAGGGTTAGGGATGCGGGTAGGTACGTTCACCCCCGAGATCAGATATCTCTGGTCGAGGGAGTAGAGGGTGAGATGATTCGTAAAAGTTCCCAGATAGAAGAGTCGCGATTGGGTCGTAACGAAGTTTTTCTGGAAGGACGTGTAAGTAACCTCGCGGTAGAAAAGCAATTGCCCAGCGGTGATACCGTCGTGGAATTTAGAATTGTTATTGATCGAACGAGTAGACGAGGCTCGAAACGAGAAGTCGATACCTTGGATGTGGCCGCATGGCTTGCAGGGCCACGAAAGAAAGCTCTGTCACTGAAAATTGATGATTGGGTTTCTGTTGAAGGCGCGGTTAGGCGAAGATTCTGGAAGGCTCCGACTGGACTTGCAAGTCGTTGGCAGGTCGAAGCAAGCCAATTGCGACGGATATAGATACGGTTAGACCATGGAAAGTGTCAGAAATATTGATGAAGTCCGCGAGGCGATCGCTCTTGTACAGGTCTTGGATCTGGACGAACATTGTGATGCCTATGACCAGATTCATGTGAAGTTGGAAGAGGCGCTTCGTTCGATTGATGGAATGTAAGTAGTTCGATGAAGACTCGGCTTGATGCGGAATTAGTTCGTCGGGGACTAGCTCGCTCGCGAGATCATGCTGCTGATTTGATCGAATCAAGAACAGTCTTGGTTACGGGCATCCCGGCTAGTAAACCAGCTTCGCAAGTCGATGCCGAAACGTCGATCGTTATTCAGGGAGATAGAGATGATTTTGTCTCTCGTGGCGGACATAAATTGGCCGGAGCATTGGATCATTTCGTTGAAATAGGAGTTGAAGGTAAGAGAGCGTTGGATGCGGGTGCTTCCACCGGTGGTTTTACTGATGTTTTATTGAAGCGCGGTATTAAAGATGTTGTTGCGGTAGATGTTGGCTACGGACAAATGGCATGGGAACTTCGGCAAGATCCACGTGTCACGATTTTGGATAGGACCAATGTTCGTCACTTAACTTTGGAGCAAGTAGGCGAAGCAGCCGATATCGTTGTTGCTGATCTTTCTTTTATTTCACTCACCTTGGTGCTACCTGCCCTTGTAAGTGTTTCAAAACCTAGTGCTGACTTCCTTGTGATGGTGAAACCCCAATTTGAAGTCGGTCGCGAAAGACTCGGCGCGGGCGGAGTTGTGCGAGACCCCTTACTGCGAAAGTCTGCGGTACAGGATGTTGCTGACAGCGCCTACGATATGGGTTTGGGTTGCCTTGGTGTAGTTGCAAGCTCGTTGCCAGGTCCTGCAGGTAATGTTGAGTACTTCTTGTGGCTCAAGCGCGGCAGCGTAGAGTTGAGCGAGGAAACATTGGAACGTGCAATTATGGCGGGTCCACAATGATGAGCGAAGGAAATCTTTAATGCGTCAGGTCCTGCTGGTTATTCACCCAAGTCGCCCGGAGGCGCATGCTTTTGCTGTTGAATTGATATCAGCGTTGCGAGAAAAAAATATAGCGAGCATCACTAATTTTCCCGGTGGGATTCCTGGATCGTCGGAGTTGGATGACTCATCAACTTTTGAAGTTGCCATTGTCCTTGGTGGCGATGGAACCATCCTGCGTGCGGCAGAAGTCGTTCTTGGCAAAGATGTTCCTGTATTAGGAATCAATTTAGGGAACGTCGGTTTTCTCGCCGAAATTGAACGTCCAAGCGCGGTTAAGTTAGCCCAAGCTATCGTGGATAAGAATTATCGTGGTGAACCGCGGTTAATTCTGGGTTTTCAAGTTCTTAGAAACGGGAAAGAGATTGCATCTGGATGGGCTCTCAATGAATTGACGATCGAGCGGAGCCATTCCCAAATGGTCGAACTCTTTGTCCAGATTGATGATCGACCACTTTCTCGGTGGGGTTGCGATGGAGTTATTTGCGCTACTCCGACCGGTTCAACTGCATACGCGTTTTCTGCCGGAGGGCCGGTTCTTTGGCCAGAAGTAGAAGCAATAGTCGTGCTCCCTCTAGCCGCGCACGCGCTCTTTTCCAGACCAATGGTTATTTCTCCGAAATCATCTATCGTCATCGATATTGAATCTCGGGAAGCCATGATCTCAGCGGACGGAATGCGCAAAACTCCACTTCTCAATTCGGATCGGGTAGTCATTCAGCGCTCTCCACAACGGATTGAATTGCTGCATATTGAAGCGGCCGTTTTCACGGATCGATTAGTTGCGAAATTCAAACTCCCCATTGAAGGCTGGCGCGGTGAGTGAACCATTTATTGGTCTAGAAGAAATTTCGATCCGCAATCTGGGCGTGATTGAATCTGCTCATATTGATTTCAAACCAGGTCTCAACGTGCTGACTGGTGAAACAGGCGCCGGGAAAACTATGGTTTTGACCGCCCTTTCCTTAGTTTTAGGCGGCAAGGCCGATTCTGACCGGGTTCGCACTGGGACAGATCGCCTAATTGCATCTGGTCGCTTCGCTTTGGGAGAAGAGATGCGATCGGTTCTTTCAGATTTAGATGCAGAAATTGAAGATGGTGCGGTATTAATTTCACGCACCGTGATGGCTGATGGAAAGTCTCGAATTCAATTGGGTGGAACGTCGTCAACAGCAGGGAAAGTTTCAGAAGTGGGTGAATCCCTCATCGAGATACATGCCCAATCAAGTACACAACGATTAACGAAACCGGCGTACATGCGTTCCTTGGTGGACTCGTACGCTAAGAATTCTCAGCTATTAAAGAAAATGTCGGATTGCTTCCTTCAGCATCAGGAACTAATGGATCGCATAGAAAAGTTGCGGTCAGATCAGAAGAATCGTGAAGTAGAGATTTCTCGTCTTAAGGAATTTGCCAAGGCTTTCGAGGCGGTCACTCCAAAGTTGGGGGAACTTGGTGAGATAGAAGTAGAGATAGGTCGATTATCGAGTGTTGATGACCTGCAGCAGAGTGTTGCGGCTGCGCTAAATTACCTAGATTCCGATGAATATTCAGTCACTTCTGCTCTTAATAATGCGAAGAAGACCTTGGATCACTCCTTAAAAAAGGATCCAGCACTCGATGAAATTGGTGAAGCGCTGGGGGACTCAATCTTTACATTTGGAGAATCTTTGAGCGCTCTACAACGGTATCTCTCAAAATTGGATGCTGACCCAAAAAAATTGGATTATCTGCAAGAGCGGAAAAGCAGTATCAATAGTCTCATAAAGAAATATGGCGAAGGGACGGATAGGGAAGTAGCGTTCACTTTGCTTATAGAAAGAGCGAATGAAGTGAGTCAGAGAATCGCTGACCTTGAAGGTGGAGATCAGAGAATCGCAGAACTAGAAGCAGACGTGAATTTGTCTTTTACCGAACTACGTGAAGTTGCTTTATTGCTAGATGAATCACGGAGAAGTGTTTCCGAAAACCTTAGTGGTTTAATTACGGATGAAATTCATGCGTTATCAATGGCGAACGCAGAGATCAAAGTTTCGGTAACGACTGCTAATCCTGATAAATTGTCGTCATATTCACAGCATGGAATCAACGAGGTAGCCATTCTTTTTACCAGCCACACTGGGTCGCAACCTGGTCCATTAACAAAATTCGCAAGTGGTGGCGAGTTGTCTCGAGTCATGCTTGCCATCGAAGTCGTTTTGGCCGCTAACAGTATGATTCCAACGTATGTGTTCGACGAAGTTGATTCTGGCGTTGGTGGTAAAGCGGCGATGGAAGTCGGAAAACGTCTTGCTCAGCTAGCAGATAAGTCCCAAGTAATTGTCGTGACGCATCTTGCGCAAGTGGCTGTGTGGGCCACAAATCATCTTGTAGTCCAGAAGAACGAAACTGGTTCAATAGGCATTTCCGATGTTATTACCCTCTCTGAGGAGCAAAGGAGGGTCGAAATCGCACGAATGCTCTCCGGGCAGGAAGATTCTTCCAGTGCTCAAGAACACGCCCAAGAGTTGTTGGAGATGGTCCGTAAAAGAATGATAAGTTAGTGCTCCGTGACCGATACTCATGTAACTAAACACCTTTTCGTAACCGGCGGAGTCGCCTCAAGTCTTGGAAAAGGTCTCACTGCGTCGAGTCTGGGTCGGCTACTTACCTCACGCGGCCTTCGAGTAACGATGCAAAAACTAGATCCCTACATCAATGTGGACCCGGGAACCATGAATCCGTTCCAACACGGTGAAGTCTTTGTGACCGATGATGGCGCAGAGACGGATTTAGATGTTGGGCACTACGAGCGCTTCCTAAATCGAAGTCTTGCAGGGTTTGCCAATGTCACCACTGGTCAGGTTTATTCAAATGTTATAGCCAAAGAGCGGCGTGGTGATTATCTGGGGGACACCGTTCAGGTCATTCCGCATATTACAAACGAGATTAAAGAACGTATCCGTGCAATGGCGGGACCCGATGTAGATATTGTGATCACTGAAGTTGGTGGGACCGTTGGAGATATTGAGTCACTCCCGTTCCTTGAAGCAGCTCGACAAATTCGCCAAGACGTTGGTCGTGAAAATGTTTTCTACTTACACGTTTCATTAGTTCCATATATCGGACCTTCTGGCGAACTCAAAACGAAGCCCACCCAACATAGCGTTGCGGCGCTTCGATCAATCGGCATAACTCCAGATGCCATCGTCATCCGGTCAGATCGTGAGATACCGGCTTCTGTTAAGAAGAAGATTTCCGCGATGTGCGATGTCGATTTAGAGGCCGTAGTAGCAGCAGTTGATGCACCCAGCATTTATGACATTCCGAAGGTTTTATACTCCGAAGGTCTTGATGGTTATGTAGTGCGGCGCTTAGCTTTAGGTGGGACCGATGTGGTCTGGGGCGAATGGGATGACCTGCTTCAAAAAGTTCATCATCCCGCTCACGAAGTTAAGGTTGCCCTTGTCGGTAAATATATCGATTTGCCTGATGCGTATCTGTCTGTGACCGAAGCGCTCAGGGCTGGTGGATTTGCGAATAATGCCCGAGTGAAAATCAAGTGGGTTCCCAGCGATGAATGTGAAACAGATATAGGTGCCGAATCCCAACTTTCTGATGTGGATGCAATATGTGTGCCTGGTGGATTTGGAGTGAGAGGTATCAATGGGAAGGTTGGCGCTCTTAAGTATGCGCGAGAGAAGAAGATCCCTGCTTTGGGCTTGTGCCTAGGATTGCAGTGCATGGTGATCGAGGCTGCGAGGAATTTGGCAGGATTGCCGTTAGCTAATTCAGCAGAATTCGATGAATCTACTCCGGATCCCGTGGTGTCAACCATGGCCAGTCAGGAATCGATAGTTGCAGGTAAGGGAGATCTCGGCGGAACGATGCGACTAGGCCTATATCCAGCCGACTTGCTTGCAGGCTCTGTCGTAGCAGAACTTTATGGCCAGCTGAAGATAAACGAACGTCACCGTCATAGGTATGAAGTAAATAATGACTATCGTGAAAAGATATCAGCAACCGGAATTGTATTCTCTGGAATATCACCCGACGGTAATCTTGTCGAGTTTGTGGAGCTACCTAAAGAGGTACATCCATATTACGTTGGGACGCAAGCACATCCAGAATTCCTTTCACGTCCGACCCAGGCGCACCCGCTGTTCGCTGGATTAATATCGGCAGCGATCAAAGGTAATGACACGAAGTAACTCGCAGATTCGCGAGTATCTAAATTTTTTGATTGTTGAACGTGGATTGAGTCAGAATACTATTTTGGCCTACGAACGCGATCTCGCTAAATTCACTTCATTCAATTCTATTCAAGATTTTTCAGAAATAACATCTCCAATGCTCGAGAACTATGTTTCGCACTTACGATCAGTCGGACTCTCTGAGAGTTCGATTGCACGCAACGTTGTAGCAATTAGAAACGTAGCCACTTTCACCTGCAAAGAACTCAAAAAGATTAACCCGATCTCTGAATTCAAACCTCCGAAAGCTGCCATCCGACTACCCAAAGCTCTCACAATTCAAGAGGTGTCGGACCTCATCGAGGCAACAAACCGAACGGATGATCCTCATTCAATTCGAGATAGAGCTATCGTAGAACTTCTTTATGGAACAGGAGCACGAATTTCAGAGATAGTTAATCTGGATCTTTCCGGAGTCTCCAAAATTGACGGTGGAGAAGTATTGAGTGTGCGGCTGGAGGGCAAAGGAGGAAAAGTTCGGGTAGTTCCATTGGGTCGTTATGCCCAAGATGCACTTGATCAGTACCTGGTTAGGGCTCGTCCTGGGCTAATCCGTAAGGATAGGGATGCGCTTTTTCTGAATGATCGGGGGACCCGATTGAGTCGACAGACAATGTGGAAGATCGTGTCTGAAGCCGCAGAGAGGGCACAATTAACCGTAGATGTATCTCCGCATGCACTTCGCCATTCGTATGCGACGCACCTTCTGGATGGTGGCGCTGATGTTCGGGTGGTTCAGGAATTACTAGGGCATTCTTCCGTTACTACAACTCAAATTTATACGCTGGTTACGATTGACAAAATTAGAGAAAGTTATTCGTCAGCACATCCACGAGCTCGAGATTAGGGAGAACCGTTAACGGCCCCGTAGCCGACGGGCAATAATTGATTGATCGCCCTTGGCTTCCAAATCAGCAATGATAATAGCGAGTGATTCGCGCACAATACGACCGCGATCGACAGCTAGACCAAGATCCCCACGTAATGCTAAACGCGCCTGTTCTAGGTCATATAGCTCTTCAGGAGAAAGGTAAACCGTTATTTTTTCATCATGTCGCTCGCGACCACTTGGGGACTTATCAAATGAGTTGACGCGACGACGGGGAGTTGTTCGGACAGATTTCTTACCGTTGGGAGCGATAGGCCCATCCGGCTGATCCTCGATCGGGGTTGGATTGGAAGAGGGTACTGCGCTTAAAGTTGTGGTCTGACGGAACAACTCTTCTGCACCCGGCAGGCTGACGCGACGGTTCACTTGGCTCCTCCACGATAAATCAATTCTCTGGCAAGTCTGCGATAGGAAATTGCACCTAATGAACTGGTGGCATAAGTATTGATCGGTTCGCCCTTCACCGTAGATTCAGAGAATCTTACAGTTCGCGAAATAATCGTGTCTAAGAGTTCGTTAGGGAATTCCTTATCGATAAGTTCTAGAACATCACGAGAATGCCCAGTTTTTCGATCAAACATTGTGGCAAGAATTCCCTCGATAACAAGGTTTGGATTTGTATTTTCACGAATTTTTTCAATCGTCTTCTTGACGAGCGATAGGCCCAACACCGCAAAATATTCACATTCCATCGGAATCAAAACTCCATTGGATGCGGTCAATGCATTGATTGTTAATGTACCTAAAGAAGGGGAGCAGTCGATTAAAATATCGTCGTATTGGTCGATGATTGGCGCAAGTATCTTGCGCAGTTTGTGCTCTTTTGCAATCTCTGAAACAAAGGCTGCTTCTGCAGCTGCTAGATCTTCATGGCCACGTATAAAATCAAGGCCTGGTACGTTCGACTTCAAAATAAAATCTTGCACATTCGATTGTGGATCATTGAGTAAGTACCAAATAGACCCATACTGTTCGCGAAGTTGCGCGGTTTTGATACCAAGTCCTGTAGTCATCGAGGCCTGTGAGTCAAAATCAATGAGCAGAACTCTGCGTCCTAGTTCGGCGAGTGAGGCGCCTAAGTTAATAGTTGTCGTTGTCTTTCCAACGCCGCCCTTTTGATTAACGACTGAAATGATTCGAGCAGAACCGGGTTCTGGTGCTCCGACAACATTTGGGAAATCCAGAGGTCTGCGTCCGAGAAGTGCAGAGGTGGTCGCGAGCTGCTCGTCCCGATTTGTCGATTTATCTTCCAGTCGAGAAACCTTCGAATTGCCTTTTGCCATGTCGGGACTCTACGGCGGTGCGTTATGTAAGGCAACCCCGATGTGAGTACCTTTCTCCTCATGAATGAGCTTGCGAAAGAGTTGGTTGTGGAGGGTAGCGAGAACGCATTCTCGGTCCACCTCAGCAACTTCGACGGCCCTTTCGACCTCCTTCTCCAGCTGATTTCTCGACACAAGATGGACATCACCGAGATAGCGCTTGGGGTAGTGACTGACGATTTCATTGCCTATATTCGGGCCTTAGAAGGCTCTGAGAATGGCTGGGATCTGGATCAAACGACAGAGTTCTTAGTCGTAGCTGCAACGCTCCTAGACCTTAAAGCGGCTCGTTTACTGCCTAGTGGTGAGATTGAAGATGAGGGTGACCTAGCTCTTCTCGAAGCCAGAGACCTCCTTTTCGCTCGACTCTTGCAGTACCGAGCCTTCAAGGAAATTGCAGCCATCTTCCATGAGCGCATTGATATTGCAGAAAAGAGCTTCGCTCGACTGGTAGCGATGGAACCTCATTTTGCCCAGCTGTTGCCCGAAGTTCTGATCGGCGTTGGACCGGCACGATTTGGCACTATTGCCGAAAGGGTGTTATTCCCAAAGGCGCCCCTTACGCTTTCGATCGACCATATTCATCGGCCACTCGTAAGTGTTACCGAGGAAGCAGCCAAGATCGTTGACATGTTGAGAAAGAACGGTCGTGCTAGTTTCCGTAATCTGATTGCAGATGCCGACTCGACCATGGTTGTGGTGGCTAGATTTCTGGCCTTGTTGGAACTTTATCGTGAAGGCGCACTCCGTTTTGAGCAAGTTATGGCGCTCGGGGACTTACAAATCACCTGGCAGGCGGGTGCAGATGTCGATATCCAAGTCAGCGATGAGTTCGATCTTCCTGTACAACCACTTGAATCTGACACAAAAGAGGAATAAATGTCTCAATCTGAACTCAATAGATCTATCGAAGCGATCCTGATGGTGGTTGACGAACCCGTCACCGAGCTAATACTTGCTCAAATCACTGAGGTACCTACGGAAGATGTGATCGCCGCCCTCCACTCGTTGGCCGCCGAATATGAAGCCCAAGAGAGGGGATTTCAACTCCGAGCTATCGCTGGGGGATGGCGATTTTACAGCCATCCTAACCAGGCGGCGGTGGTTGAGAAATTTGTTCTTGATGGTCAGCAATCCCGGTTAACCCAGGCAGCGCTGGAAACGTTGGCCGTTATCGCATATCGCCAACCTGTTTCAAGGGCCCGTGTTTCAGCCATCCGAGGCGTTAATGTGGAAGCTGTCATGAAGACATTATTGACGCGAGGGCTGGTCGAAGAACGTGGCGTAGAGCCCGAGACTGGAGCTATTTTGTACGGAACAACAAGCTACTTCCTGGAGAAAATAGGCATTCGGGGGATTGATGATCTTCCCGCTCTTGCTCCATTCTTACCTGATGTGGATGGACTTGATGAGGTTCTCGCAACGTTGACCGATTAACTTTGCTGTGATTTCCCAAGACTCATCTCAGGGTTTAGACTCTCACGATAGCCTTTATGGCTCCACGCCCAAATTGGCCGTGATGAGAGGAAGATGTGGCGCTAATTCGCCTTCAAAAAGTTCTAGCCGACGCTGGTGTTGCTAGTCGCCGAGCTAGTGAACAATTAATTCTCGAGGGGCGCGTGAGCGTCGATGGAGTTCAAATTCTGGAGCTTGGAACTAAGATTGACCCAGAAATCTCTAAAGTAGAAGTAGATGGTGAGGCAATTCGCAGTAATAAGTCCAAAGTGTACCTTGCATTTCATAAACCAGCAGGGGTTTTGTCTACTATGTCGGACCCTGATAATCGCCCTTCCTTGGGTGATTATTTCAAGGAGCGCAATGAACGACTTTTCCACGTAGGTCGGCTGGACCGGGAAAGCGAAGGACTTATTCTTCTCACCAACGATGGAGACCTTGCGCATAGGGCTACCCATCCTTCCTACGGGATGGTCAAGAAGTATCTAGTTGAAATCGAAGGGGTTTTGACTAAGGAACAGTTCACTGAACTTGGTAAGGGAATCCAGCTCGAAGATGGGCTTGCCAGGGCCTTAGAAATTAATACCGTCCGAGAGATAAATCCCAAGCATTCCTGGGTTGAGATATCTATCCACGAAGGTAGGTATCACATTGTCCGGCGCATTTTTGAGCACTACGAAATTCCGGTACTGCGCCTTGTTCGAACCGATTTTGGTCCGATCGCGCTAGCCGAGACAGGAGTCGGGCGCTACCGTAATCTCAACGAGGTCGAACTGACTAAGCTATTTAAAGTTTTAAAGATAAACCAATAAAACGGCTTGAATCAAGACAATAAATATATAAGTCAATTTAATAGGGCTCTATTCTTGTCGATAAATAGTTTAAATCGTCCGTAAGTTTTAAGGTAATGTTTATTTATCGATAAAATATAGGATACCGCTGTGGGTCATTTGAATTGTCGATATTCGATATCTTCTATTTATTGTTTTATTAATTTAAAGATTTATCAGTATCTTGCTTTTAGTTAAAACCGGCTGATCACTCTTCAGGCTATTCTTGAGGCATGAAGCTTAGAGCGATTCGTGGTGCTACACAGTTAAAAGCCGATGACCGGGCCGAAATGGCGGAAGCGGTTGGAGAACTGTTGCTGGAGCTATTTGAAAAGAATGGCTTGGTGAAAGCTGATCTAGTTTCGATTTTTTTCACGTCCACCTCTGACCTTGTGTGCGACTTTCCGGCCGCCGCCGCGAGGAAGTTGGATCTGGGGGATATTCCATTGATGTGCGCCTTAGAAATTCCAGTTCTGGAATCTCTGCCAAAAGTAGTCAGAGTTATGGTTCACGCTTATTCAGGTCTAGAACACTCACAGATTAAGCACGTTTATAAGCGTGGCACGGAGGTTTTACGCCGGGATATAGCGCAGTAGCCCTATGGCGACTTTTCACGAGATAAAAGTAGTTGGAGCTGGTCTTATTGGGACCTCTATCGCGCTTGGCTTAAAGGGTGCTGGTTACAACGTCAGTATTGATGATGAATACCCTGAAGTCGAGGCCTTGGCACAGAACCTGATTGGGCAGATTTCATTTGGGGCGGAACCAGATTTAATCATTATTGCCACTCCCATTTCTACAGTTTCTACCTTGGTTCAGGTGTATGGAACTCGCTACCCTCACTCGAGCCTTATGGATGTAGCCGGATTAAAGTCTGAAGTTATGCAAGAGATTGATAAATTTCCAGAGATATCACCTCGATTCTGCGCTTCCCATCCAATGGCCGGACGTGAGATAGCAGGTGCCCTGGCTGCTCGCGCCGACCTCTTCCAAGGAAGAATCTGGATCTACACCCCAAGCGGTCACACCAACGACCTGGCTCTTTCTCGGGCACTGGAGGTGGTGGAGGCATTGGGTGGGCTTCCAGTCCTGCTCGAAGCCGAAGAACACGATGAAGCTATTGCAGGCATATCGCATCTTCCGCAGATAGTTAGCTCTTTATTGTCGGTATCGCTCGAGGAAGTGTCGGATCGGAATCTGGCGCTTGCAGGCCAAGGCCTTAAAGATGTGTCGCGGTTGGCAGCGTCAGACCCAACTTTATGGGCGGAACTTTTGCATGCAAACCGGGGCAAATTAGTGGAATTCCTTAAAGTGCTATCGAAGAATCTCGAAGAAATATCGACATCTCTTCAAAACGACGATCTGAGAAAGACTCACGAGATATTGTCGCGGGCAAAGGAAAATCATCAAAGGATTCCTGGAAAGCACGGCGGCAAGAAGAGAGACTATTGGTATCTCCCGATCGTTATAGACGATAAAGCCGGACAACTTGCCATGATCTTTGATCATTGTGCAGGGGTTGCAGTTAACGTCGAAGATCTAACAATCGAGCACAGCCCCGGTCAGGAAACTGGATTAATCACACTTGCATTATCACGCTCAGATGCCGAAAAACTTCACAAGAAGTTGAGCGATAGCGGTTGGAAAGTACACCTGCCCCGAGAATCGATTGGGTAAACGTTTAATACCGTTAAGGTTCTCTTATGTCGACCGTCGTAATAGCAATAGATGGTCCGAGTGGATCCGGAAAGTCTTCAACTTCCAGAGCCGTTGCACAAAGAGCTAACTGGAAATACCTTGATACTGGAGCTTTGTATCGAGCAATAACTTGGTTGGCGCTCAAGCTTGGCAGCGAGGACCCAGCAACGATTCTTGCGGCTGCAATTGAAGAGGGCATCAGTTTCAATGGGGATCCAATCGAACCGCGCATCTTTGTCGGTGAACATGACGTTACAGCTGATATACGTTCAGCCCGTGTGACCGATCAGGTTTCTATTTACTCTGCCGTTCCAGAAATTAGAGAATATTTACTTACAATTCAAAGAGGTTTTATCGATGTAGCACCTCGAGGTGTGGTCGTTGAAGGCCGAGATATAGGAACGGTTGTAGTTCCGGACGCGCCACTAAAAATATTCTTATATGCAGATTTAGAACAACGCGCTTTGCGTCGTGAACGCGAGATGGCAGAAGGTATGACAACTGAGATTGTTTCAGCGTCATTGGATGCTAGGGACCACATTGATTCAACTCGAAAAATTTCACCGTTGCGAATGGCCGAAGATGCGTTAGAGATCGATTCTACATTGTTGGATTTGCCAGAAGTCGTTGATGTTATTTGGCAGTGGGCGAAAGAGCGGCAACTGCTGGGATTGCCAAAGGTTGCAGTTATCGGACGACCGAATGTTGGCAAATCCACATTAGTAAATAGGATAATTGGCCGACGTGAGGCAATCGTGGAAGATACTCCAGGTGTTACTCGTGATCGCGTCAAGTATGAAGCCGAATGGAATGGTCGCACATTCATTTTAATTGACACGGGTGGTTGGGAAGTTAAGCCGGAAGGTATTTCAGAGAAGATCACAGCAGGGGCAGAGCTTGCTATTGCAGAGGCAGATGTAATTCTTTTTGTAGTCGATGCGCAAGTAGGGGCGCTAGACGAAGATGGCTCGCTACTGACATTGCTTCGGCGTTCGAAGAAGAATGTAATTTTAGTAGCAAATAAAGTTGATGGTGTATTGGAAGAACAGAATGCACATGCTCTTTGGAGCCTTGGTTTAGGGGAACCACGATTTGTCTCTGCACTACATGGGCGCGGTTCTGGAGACCTTCTTGATTTACTGGTTAATGAATTGCCAGAAGTGGGAAGCGAACTCCCGGATGATGGATTTAGAAAGATTGCGATAGTTGGACGACCGAATGTAGGAAAGTCGAGTCTGCTAAACGCATTAGCAGGTGAAGCTCGTGTATTGGTCGATGATGCAGCTGGAACCACCCGAGACCCTGTGGATGAGTTGATTGAATTTGGTGGAACTACATGGAGATTTATAGATACGGCAGGTATTCGCAAGAGGGCTATTCACGATAGCGGCACCGATTACTACGCGAGCTTGAGAACGGCTGCAGCTCTCGATCGTGCTGAAGTCGCAGTTGTGGTCTTGGATGCGTCGGTCCCATTAACCGAGCAGGATTTGAGGATCGTGACGATGACCGAAGAGGCTGGACGAGCATTGGTCTTGGTTATGAACAAATGGGATATCGTCGACGATGAGAGACGTGAACAGTTGGATAAGGAACTTGAGAGAAATCTTGAGCGCTACCCATGGGCGCAACGAGTGAATTTATCGGCGAAGACCGGATGGCACCGGGATCGCTTGGCACCCGCTTTACGTACCGCCCTTCGGAGTTGGGAAACGCGTATTCCAACCAGCAAATTGAATGCATTTCTTGGCGCTTTGGTTGCTGCAACGCCGCCACCAGTTCGGGGTGGGAAGCAGCCCAAAATCCGGTTTGCTACTCAGGCCACGATTTCTCCTCCGAAATTTGTTGTGTTTTCTAGCGAATGGGTTGAACCCAGCTATCGTCGTTTCATCGAGCGCCGACTGCGAGAAGAATTTGGCTTTCAAGGTAGCCCAGTAGAAGTGTCAATTAAGGTTCGTGAACGGGATGAAAAGAAGAGCTAAATGAAGATCGATAAAGATGAGATTCTCACGTGGCCGAATCTGTTGACTTCGATCCGGGCTTTGGGAATCCCGCTCTTTATTTTTCTCTTACTTGTCCAAGATTTGCGAGGTTGGAGTTTCGCGGTCCTAGTTTTTGGGGCTGGAACGGATTATTTCGATGGCAAAATCGCCAGATGGCTTAATCAAGAGTCGCGATTAGGCGCTGCAATGGATCCAGCTATCGATCGACTATACATCGCCGCGACGTTGATAGGTCTGGCCATCAAGCATTACATCCCCTGGTGGATGGTCTTGTTTCTGGGATCCAGGGATCTCTACATGCTTTTTCTTCTAACTTTTTACAGGAGGAAAACTGGAGGTAATTTTGAGGTGACTTTCCTGGGCAAGTCTGCAACCTTTAACTTGCTTTATGCCTTTCCTTTTCTCTTGCTCAGCGGCAATTCTTCCGTGGGTAGATTCGCCCACATTTTTGGATGGGCTTTTGCTATTTGGGGCATAGGGTTGTACTTATTGACCGCAGTCGATTATTCGCGAATCGCCATCAGTGGTTTGCGACCTAGCAAAGTGACGGAGTAGATATGTCCAGCATTCCTTCGGATTTGAAATATACCAAAGAGCATGAATGGATTCGGCAGGGGACGGGGAACCGTGCACAGATTGGGATTACCGATTTTGCACAGGGGGCTTTAGGTGACATTGTCTATATTCAACTTCCAAAAATTGGTCAAGTTGTTAAGGCCGGCGAGGTATGTGGGGAAGTTGAGTCGACGAAATCAGTATCGGAGATCTTTTCACCGCTAACTGGAACTGTTACTTCTGTCAATACAGAACTAGATAAGGCTCCGGAATTTCTCAATCAGGATCCTTATGGCTCAGGGTGGATCGCAGAAATCGAATATACATCTGCCCCAGAAGACCTACTTTCCAGCGATGAGTATTCGGTTTTGACCGCTTGATTTTGTCCACCCTAGTGAATAGTGTCAGCCTCTAGTCAAGATCGAGATTTAGTTGATCGCACAGAGAGATTTGGAGGGGCCATGAACGATTCACACGCTCCCAAAGATCAAGATCTGACGTCAACAATTCACCTGTCTGCCCTTCGCTCGGTCCCCAAGCCTCGTCCCCTCGAGGAGATCTTTGGTCAATTGACTCTGGCGGAGCGAGAGGTGGTAAGCCAATTGCCTAGCAATTCCGCGATGTTAATTGTGATAGCCGGCCCCAGCAAAGGTGCTCGATACCTAATTAATAATTCCGAGACGACCATTGGTCGGGACCCCCAGAATGAAATCTTTCTTGATGATGTGACGGTATCGCGTAAACATGCTCAAATTACTAGGGCACTTTCCGGTGAATTTCTCGTGGAAGATCTAGGAAGTCTTAACGGTAGCTACTTAAATGCGCATCAAGTTCAGAAATCGAATTTGGCGATTGGCGACGAAATTCAAATTGGAAAATATCGGTTAACGTATTTTAAGGGGAGGGGGAACTGATGGCAGTCCCAGCACGCGCATATTTAAGTATTGGTGAAGTACTTGGGAAACTTCGGGGAGATTTTCCTGATATTACGATCTCAAAGATTCGCTTCCTTGAATCGGAAGGATTGATTGAACCACAGCGGACGCCATCTGGTTATCGGAAATTTACTGGGGTTGATCTAGAACGCCTCCGGTACGTTTTACATGCCCAGCGTGATCAGTATTTACCACTTCGAGTAATCAAAGAGAACTTAGATGCGTTGGACCGAGGACTTGAGCCTTCGGTTCTCCCAGGAACACCTGCCGCGCCACGACTGGCGACGGTTGATGGAGAATTTGCGCCGCAGCATTTTGCGAGCGAAAGTGACCTTCGTTTATCTAGATTAGAACTCCTGGAGTCTTCGCAGTTAACAGAAGAACAATTGACCCAAATGGAGTCGTTTGGCCTCATTACAATCCGCGGCCGTTATTACGATGCCGATGCATTATCTGTCGCCCGCACTGTATCCAGTATCGCAGCATTTGGAATTGAAGCTCGCCACCTTCGATCGTTTAAATCCGCAGCAGACCGAGAAGTCGGTTTAGTCGAGCAAGTAATTACGCCCATCCTTCGACAAAAGAGTTCTCATGCGAAAGCTCGGGCTGATGAGGTGGCGAATGAACTTGCATCGTTATCCGTGAAACTTCATGCAGCGTTAGTCCGCGCTGGCTTGCATCGCGCCAAGTAATAGAAGATAACCACCTCATGGGAATTCCGGTTGAAGTTGTGGGCGTCAGGGTTGAAATGCCTTCGAACCAACCCATAATCCTTTTGAAGGAGACCGGTGGAATAAGGTACTTACCTATATGGGTTGGCGCCGTCGAGGCTTCGGCGATTGCATTTGCTCAACAGGGCCTGTTTCCGTCACGACCATTGACTCACGATCTATTTACCTCGGTCCTGAAAATCTTGAATTCACAGGTCATCAAGGTCGAACTGACGGATTTGCGAGAAGGAATTTTCTTCGCCGAACTGCATCTGGAAGGCGGAGTTACGGTTTCGGCCAGACCTAGCGATTCGATAGCCCTAGCGCTTCGGTCAGGGGCGGGGATCGAGGCTTCGGAGGAGCTATTCACGAAGGCAGGAATCGAGATACCGGATCAGTCTGATGACGAGGTCGAAAAGTTCCGTGAATTCTTGGACCAGATAAATCCGGACGATTTCGCCTCATAACTGGTGAATCAGGAGTTCGTCGCAGGCTAAGCCTCAAGTAAAGGTTGAAACTTTCTCGTGTCGCTCGTAGGATTTGAGAACTCTTAGATCTACCCTTAGTCAACGTCGAATCCCCGTCGACGTAGAAGCGAGTCAAGAATGAGTGAGATTGTGACCCCAGAAGTTGGCTACCGCGGTGCAACCGCATGCGTAGCTGCCGGCATCACATATCGCCAATTAGATTATTGGGCTCGCACAGATTTGATCGGACCGAGTATCAAGGTTGCTACGGGGTCGGGATCGCAGAGACTTTATGGCTTTCGAGACATCTTGGTGTTAAAGATTGTTAAACGCCTATTGGATACAGGAGTATCGCTGCAAAACATTAGAACGGCGGTAGAACATCTTCGTAATCGAGGAGTAGCAGATCTTGAGAGTATGACTCTTATGAGTGATGGCGTATCGATCTATGAATGCGCAAGTCCAGACGAGATTATTGACCTTCTACAAGGCGGTCAAGGTGTGTTTGGAATCGCTATCAACAAGGTTTGGAATGAAGTTGAAGGTTCGCTGGCAACGTTGCAGGGGGAATCTCCTAAGGATGGGTCCATTGTCACATCTGGAAACGATGAATTGGCTCAACGCAGGAAGCTCAGAGGGGCTTAAAACACTTTATTCTTCCCCATTGCAGAGCTAGTTTAGATCTAGTCTTAGCAATGATCTCTTCTGAGATCGCGTGATCGGGGGAAGCGTGGCGCTACGTGAAGAATTCCAGGATCGTCATATTGGTCCAGATGCAAGTGAAGTTAATTCGATGCTCACTGAGTTGGGGGAGTCCTCGCTCGAAAAATTGATTGAAAAAATAGTTCCCGAAAATATTACGATGGGTAAAAAACTATCTGAACTATTACCCGATGCTATTTCAGAGGTAGCTGCAGTTAGAAAATTACGTGAGTTTGCAGAAGAGAATGAAATAATGCGTTCATATATCGGAACGGGTTATTACGGGACGATTACCCCACCTGTGGTGTTGAGGAATATTCTCGAAAATCCAGCTTGGTATACGGCATATACGCCTTATCAACCTGAGATCAGTCAAGGTCGATTGGAAGCAATGTTTGCTTTTCAAACTTTAATCTGTGATTTAACTGGATTGCCGGTAGCAAACGCATCGATGCTTGATGAGGCGACAAGTGCCGCAGAAGCAATGACTTTAGCGCGCAGAGTCTGGATGGGTTCGCAGGAGACAGCATTCTTCGTGGATATAAACCTGCATCCTCAGATCAAAGCGGTTATCCATACACGAGCAAAACCACTGAAGATTGCAGTCATAGAGGGCACCATCGATTCTTTGAAAGATATGCAAGATGCTATTTTTGGGGCAATCATTTCTCAGATATCGACATACGGAGCTGTTGTGGATCTAACAGAGGCGATTGGGAACATTCACGCGTCGGGAGCTTTGGCGATAGTTGCATCCGATCTATTAGCTCTAACGATTTATAAGTCACCAGGGGAGTACGGAGCAGATGTAGCAATTGGCTCTGCGCAGCGCTTTGGGGTCCCTATGGGATTTGGTGGACCACATGCGGGATTCATGTCGGTTCGGGAAGGCCTGGAAAGATCTATGCCAGGACGATTGGTTGGACAAAGCGTTGATACTCACGGTAATCCTGCTTTCCGCTTAGCGCTACAAACCCGTGAACAACATATTCGTCGTGACAAAGCGACATCAAATATCTGTACCGCACAAGTATTGCTCGCCGTGATATCTGCTTTTTATGCCATGTGGCATGGGCCAGATGGTTTGCAATTTATTGCAACCAGAGTACGTAACCATACTCATACATTGCGCAAATCGTTAGCCGATAAAGGTTTGAAGGTCGATCAACGAGAGATATTTGATACTGTGGTCGTCTCGCAAATAGATGCAGATGCGCTGCTAACAAAAGCGCTAACAGTGGGAATCAATCTGCGGAAAATCTCAGAAGAATCAATTGGAATTACTCTTGATGAGACAGTTACTGAAGAGGACCTTGTAGATTTATGTGAACTTTTTGGGGCCAAGGTAATGCAGCCGGATTTAACCTTTGTTGCTTCGTTGCAACGTCGGTCGACATACTTACAGCATCCCATATTTACTTCTCATCACTCCGAGACTTCGATGTTACGTTATATCCGAACGCTAGGGGATAGGGATCTGGCTTTGGATCGGACAATGATTCCACTGGGTTCGTGCACGATGAAATTGAATGCGACAACGGAGATGATTCCAGTGACGTGGCCCGAGTTTTCATCGTTGCATCCATTCGCACCTGCTTCGCAAAGTGGCGGATACCGAAGACTGATAAAGGAGCTCTCTGACTGGCTCATTGCTATTACAGGATATGACGCAGTTTCGTTGCAACCCAATGCTGGTTCGCAAGGGGAATTCGCTGGGCTTTTGGCGATCCGAAATTTCTTGGATCATAAAGGAGAAAATCACAGGGAGATTTGTTTGATCCCATCAAGTGCTCATGGGACCAATGCTGCTAGCGCGGTCATGGCGGGCATGAAGGTGGTCGTAGTTAAATGTGACGAGGAAGGAAATGTCTCCTTAGGTGACATGAAGTCTAAGATCGCAGAGTACGGGGATAGGCTGGCCGCATTGATGGTTACGTATCCATCCACACATGGAGTCTTTGAAGTGGCGATATCAGAAATTTGTGGAATGGTCCATGATGCCGGCGGTCAGGTCTATGTTGATGGAGCAAATCTGAATGCTCTCGTTGGATTAGCGCAACCGGGGAAATTCGGAGCAGATGTTTCACATTTGAATTTACACAAAACTTTTTGCATTCCCCATGGCGGTGGGGGGCCGGGCGTTGGGCCGGTAATTTGTAGATCCCATCTAGCTCCGTACCTTCCAAATCATCCGATGGATGCAAGTGTTGGCAGTGCCAGCAGTCCCGGTCCGGTGAGTTCTGCACCTTTTGGATCTGCAAATGTTTTACCTATTTCGTGGACATATATTCAGATGATGGGTGGAGAAGGGCTAACTCGTGCGACTCAAGTTGCAATTTTATCCGCCAACTATGTGGCTAAGAAATTGGATCCATATTTCCCGGTTCTCTATAAAGGCGCTGGGGGATTTATCGCGCACGAGTGCATCGTAGATCTACGCGAAATTACCAAGAGAACGGGCGCGACAGTAGATGATGTTGCAAAGCGCCTCATGGATTACGGATTCCATGCCCCAACGGTCAGCTTCCCGGTGGCAGGCACTTTGATGATCGAGCCGACGGAGTCTGAGGACCTTGCAGAGTTGGATCGGTTCATCAATGCCATGGTTTCTATCCGGGCAGAAATTTCGGATGTAGAGCATGGTGATGTGTCGATCGAAGATTCGCCCATGAGGCATGCGCCGCACACAGATTCTGATCTGCTGCGGCCAGATTGGGAGCGAAAATACAGTCGGTTATCGGCTGGATATCCGCAAGGCTTAGATGTAGAAATAGGCCATAAGGGCAAATATTGGCCTCCTGTAGGCCGAATTGATGGGGTTTATGGGGATAGGAACCTGATCTGTTCGTGCGCCTCCATTGAAGAGTTGGCAATTAACGGTTAAATCTTTACTTTACATAATGTAGATTATCGGCGATAAATCATTCGCTGGAAACCCCAAGCGGTGGTCTTTAACCAGGCCTCAAATACAATGGCTCTGCTCATCTTTGATTCCCCTGCAGTTCTCTCTACAAATGTGATCGGCACTTGGGCAATCCGTCGAGAATTTTGCTCGGCTATCAAGACGATTTCGATTTGAAAACCATAACCTAAAGTGCGCAATTGAGATCCCAAAACTAGTTTCACTAAATCCGAGCTCAGGACACGATATCCACTTGTTAGGTCCTTGTAAGGCAATTTGAGAAGCACTGAGGCGTACCTCGTACCAAAGCGAGAAATCAGGCGACGTCCTGTCGGCCAATTAACGACCTGTCCACCTGGCATCCATCTAGTTCCAATTACTAAATCCGACTCTTGGGCGGCGGCCAACATTATGGGCAATTGCTCTGGTTGATGGCTGCCATCGGCATCCATTTCAACAACTTGCGCATAATCCTGTTCTAGCGCCCAGGCAAAACCGGCTAAGTATGCAGGCCCCAATCCATTTTTCTCAGTTCGGTGCAAAACGAAGGTTTGTGAATTTCTGGCAGCTTCGGCAATTTCTCCAGTGCCGTCAGGAGAGTTGTCGTCAACGACCAAAATATCGATATTCGGAACAGCTGACCTGATCCGCGTAATTACATCCATGAGATTTGCAGATTCGTTATAGGTTGGAATCACAACTAGGGTTTTTGGTATTACCATTTTAAAGCCGCAATCATTCGATCAATCGACGCACCTAGTCCGTAATCATTTTTATATTCTTGGATCAATTTCATATTTTGGGGTGCTTTTGGAAGTTCGATTGACATTTCCGGAATAGGTACATCAAGTGCACAGTGAACTAACTTCGGAGCAATCGCACAGTAAGCAGCACCTTCGATCAACTTCTTGCGAAGATTTGGAGTTAGTCGATCATCTCCCTGCCGCGCAGCCAGTAAAGCTTCATCAAGAGTGGTGAATGCGTTTGCAATTATTGCCGCACCCTTTTCGCCAATGCCTTTTACTCCGGGCAGACCATCTGACGCATCTCCTCTTATCATGGCGAAGAGAGCATATCGATCTCCCGGAATTTCATATCTACGAGCCACCCATTCTCGGTCAACCAGATCATGATTTGCCAATCCTTTTGCCAAATAAATGATCCTGACTCGCCTTTTATCATCAACCAATTGAAAAAGATCGCGATCACCTGTAGCAACAAATGTCGGCCCACGCTCTTTTACGCTTAAAGTAGCCATGATGTCGTCAGCCTCATAATCATCAACGCCCAACATTGGCAACCCAAAAGCCTCTAGAACATCTAGAAGGACTGGAATCTGTGGAGCTAAAGTATCCGGTTCCTCTTCTTCGCCAGATTCATCGATTCGATTTGCTTTGTAGCCAGGGAAAAGTTCTACGCGCCAACTGGGGCGCCAATCCCCCTCTAGGCAGGCCACTACACGTGATGGATCGTATTGTGAGATCAGTTTCGCGGACATATCCAAGAAGCCTCGGATCGCATTAACTGGCTGACCGTCCGGCGCGACCAACGTGTCGGGCATTCCATAATATGCGCGGTACCAGAGTGAAGCACTGTCTAGGAGTAAGAGCGTCATGCGACGATACCTGCATAGGAAATAATGCCACGATCTATGCGCTTGAGCGCATCATCAACGGTCTGGCTTAGATGCGGTGATGCATTGCCAATTTGTCGCAATAAATCAATGATCTGTTTCATAGATCGGACGAAGTCTCCGACGGTTAGTTCTGTTCCACGCAGAATTGAACCCAGAGAGTGTCCGCTCGCCCATCGAAATGCAGCACTGCAGAAAGCAAGATCTGGCTCTCTCATTGGTTCTAATCCCACATCCGTCTCATCCGCATGAATGGATAGCCACCTCGTTACCAGGTCGCGTAAGACTTCTTCTACCGCCCCTTTGGGAACTTTTGGACTCTCATCCTTTCGCGACTCAAACACTAATGCTGAAAGTACAGAAACCATCTCTGGACCGTTAAGCGTGTCAAAACTTCCACTTTTGATCATTTCTGCGATGAGTAGGTCAGTCTCTCCATAGATCTTCGCTAGCAACTCCCCCCACGAACTGATGTGTCCGTCATTAAGATATCCATATTTTTCCAACATCACTTGGACTAAATCAAAACGTTTAGCAATTAGGTCAGTCCTGCTAGAGACCCGATCCGATAACCCTTTCGTCTCCCGAATCAAGCGATCTGCCCGCTCGGCGATTCGAGAATGCGTCTCCCGCTCACCACAGCTATGACACGGATGTCTCTTTAAAGATCGTCCGGCTTCTATGAGTTCATCTTCAGCCAATATCCGCTTGGCTTTGGACAATTTTGCAAACGACTTCTCTATGGCTTTAATCTCTGCGCGAATTGATGCATACTCTAGGAAATCACCTGCATGGCATGTCATTGATTCATGCAGCTCTTGGATAGCGGAATTGTTTCGCTTAATCTGACGAGCTAACCCAACTACTGCTTTATCGGCTTGATATTGTGCGAAGGAAGACTCTAGAGATGCTCTTGCTCTGGCGGCACCAAATCGTGAAATCAAATTAATGGTCATGTTATAGGTTGGCTTGAAGCTGCTCTTTAACGGATATGTTCGCGTTGATGCCAGACCAGCAACTGAACCTGAATCAATTTCCTTGCTCCAGAGGATTACGGCGTTTCCTTCTATATCGATTCCTCGCCGCCCTGCGCGTCCAGTCAGTTGTGTAAATTCACCTGCCGATATGGCCACATGAGCTTCACCATTCCATTTTGTGAGTTTTTCCAGAACCACGGTTCTCGCGGGCATGTTTATACCCAAGGCTAAAGTCTCTGTTGCAAAGACGCATTTAATTAGGCCACGTTGAAACAATTCTTCTACTGTCTCTTTAAATGAAGGCAACAATCCAGCATGGTGTGCAGCAATTCCGCGCTCTAAACCTTCTAGCCATTCATGGAAACCGAGTACAACCAAATCTTCCTCGGGAATATTCGATGTACTCCTAAAAACAACTTCTCGTATCTGGCTACGTTCTTCGGCATTGGTCAGTCGAATACCCGCAGCCAAACATTGGTGTACCGCCGCGGAGCAAGCATTTCGAGAGAATATGAAGGTGATTGCCGGAAGCAGACCCTCTCGGTCGAGTTTCCCAATGACATCCGCTCGACCAAGTTGCTTGATACTGGGCTTATCGTTCCAACCGTTACCTCGATTTTTGGCAGAATTAGAATAGCCATTCCTGGTTTTTCGAAAACTATCCTTTTCTAAACGTATGATCTCAGGATTGACCTTTCCGTCGGCCATGAAAAGATCCAGAAGTTGGTTTTCGAAGAGCACGTGTTGGTAAAGGGGTACCGGTCGATTTTCTGAAACGATCACATCGGTGTTACCACGTACCTCGTTGAGCCAGTCACCGAACTCCTCAGCGTTTGAAACTGTTGCCGACAGTGATGCTACCTGGATGTCCTCGGAAAGGTGGATGAGAATTTCTTCCCATACAGCTCCGCGGAATTTGTCAGCCAAATAATGGACTTCGTCCATAACAACGAACTGTAGGTTGTTGAGAGTTCGTGAATTTGCATAAATCATGTTCCGCAAGACTTCTGTGGTCATCACGACTATTGGCGCTTCAGAATTGATACTGGTATCTCCGGTTAGCAGTCCGACGTTATCTTCGCCGAACATCTCCTTGAAATCTGCGAATTTTTGATTTGATAGCGCCTTGATCGGAGCCGTGTAAAAGCATTTCTTTCCCGTTTCCATGGCCAAATAGGCAGCGAATTCACCAACAACGGTCTTGCCTGCGCCGGTGGGTGCCGCGACGAGTACTCCTCTCCCAGCCTCCAAAGAATGGCATCCAGCGATCTGGAACTCATCCAATGGGAAATCGAACTTCGATGCGAAACTCAAACTGCTTTTGAAGGAGTTGCGCTCCTTCGCTTGGGCGTAGCGTTCGGCCGGAGTACTCATATGGTTACTACTCTGATTTTCTGCTCCGATAGTTTTGCATGTATGGGAAGTGGGCCGATCCGTTCGCCATCACCGTAGGCGATCGTTGGAGCCGCAAGACGTATTTCTTTACCGCTCATGAAATGCACCTTTGGATGGTTGACGTGTGCCCCAAAGAAAACTCGTGGGAAGACAAAAAGTAGGCGAAGCGCCGACACCTTGGCAACATACATAAGTTCAAGAAGGTCATCATCATTTTTGGCATGTGGGACGATCTTCATTCCTCCCCCATAGGTAGAACCATTTGCGACACATACCAACATCGCATCTACCTTCGTGGTGACACCATCAACGCTGATCTCAAAGGGAATAG
>Ga0214164_1000533_pt1 | contig 24919 bp, 25 predicted proteins | sample TroBogepilimnion_13_FD_153003 | JGI IMG/M metagenome (GOLD analysis project Ga0214164, IMG submission 153003) | Freshwater microbial communities from Trout Bog Lake, WI - Practice 03JUN2009 epilimnion v4 | ecosystem: Environmental > Aquatic > Freshwater > Lake > Epilimnion/Euphotic zone ...
TGTTCCTCGGCCTTCTACTTTCGGCTGCTGCGATAAACCTAACCGGTCAGATTGATGCAAATGCCATTACAAATAAAGGTACTGGCTTCACGCTTCTTCCATTGTTACTTCCATTCGCGGTACTCGCAATCCCGTTACTCGATTTAGGTATGGCAATTGTTCGTAGAACTAGGGCAGGGCGTTCGCCTTTCGCAGCGGATAGCGAACATATGCACCACCGACTTTTGGATATGGGAAATAGTCACCGCCGGACGACAGTAATTCTTTATGCCTGCACCGCATTCTTCGCAGTGCCACCTGTTGTTGCGGCCTTCCTGCCCTTATGGAGCGCGCTCTTGGTCGGCATTGTTATCTTAGGTTTTATCATCTTTGTAATACGCGAAACTTTAGGAAAGAGCCGAATAAATCCAAATAACAAAGTTTTGGATAATGCAAAAAGGTCAGTAGAAGTCAGCAGAAAGAAGTAGATGAATTGAGTAATCAAGTGAGTTCTGAAGAAAAACTATGGCGCGGCGCCGTAGTTCCGGCACTGCTAATTGCTTTGTTGTCGATAGTGATTGGAACTTTGGTAAAACACACACCGGGGCTTTGGGGCGCGCTGCTCGGAAGTGTCACAGTTATTCTTTTCTTCTCTGTACACCTTCTAATTGCCAAAATTTCAAAAGATTTAGATCCAATGGCCACCATGGCACTAGCCATGTTCTCTTACTTCGCCAAAGTAATTTTGATGGGCGCATTTTTATTGGTTGTAACCAAGACAACTTCGCCAAGCACGGTAAACCGAGCGACCTTTGCCACCAGCGCCCTTTGCATTACCGCGGCCTGGCTTGCGGGGGAGATCCGTGCATTCCTGAAGTTGCGTTTAACCCTAGATGTAGCCCACACTGACCCAAGCAAGAAGTAGTACCGAGCTAAATTAGAGAAGGGGATCTCATGGCTAGCAATGAAGAAGGCGCACTCTGGTCCATCTTTGGATATCTGATCTCTGGCCTTGTGATCTGGGGCGGCATTGGCTTTGGTCTAGATAAGTGGCTTCACACACATTTCTTTTTGCTCGGCGGTTTAGTTCTTGGCGCTGGTGCTTCGCTATACCTCGTCTGGCTTCGCTTCGGTCGCCAATAGTCCGTTTTAGGTGCACCTATTCCAATTTAGTTCCAATTTAGTCCAATTTCGTCCAATTCCAGAGCCGGCATTAGCCCGGTGATTTATAAAGGGATTGTTATGCGCCGAGTTTTGGTTTTTGCCCCGCGCCTAATAGTGTTGCGCCGTCTTCCCAAAGATCTTAAGTATTAGGAGTGCCTGTGCTCGGGTTAGCTTTTGCCAAGGGTGGCGGATTTGTCCCACCTAGCACTGCCGACTTTAATTTGCCTCCAGCAATTGGGAACAATCCATATACAACAAAACCAATCTTTTTGGTTCTGCTTTCGGTCGTTTTAATTTCAGTCTTCTTTATTGCAGCATCTCGCAAAGCACTTGTAGTTCCCAGCAAGTTCCAATTCGCAGGTGAAAGCATTTACGGCTTTGTGCGCAACAGCATCGGTGAAGAAATCATCGGACATGAGTTCATGCGCTTCGTCCCATTTCTATTCACGCTCTTTACCTTTATCTTGACCAATAACGTTTTCGGAATCATTCCGTTACTTCAATTCCCAGCGATGTCACATGTGAGCTTCCCATATGTTCTCGCCGGTTTCTCATTTGTAATTTTCCACTGGGTTGGAATTAAGAAGCAAGGTCTTGGAAAGTATTTGAAGGGCATTGCATTTATGCCTGGCGTTCCAAAAGCCGTTTACATTCTTCTAACTCCTATCGAAGTTGCAACATTTTTCTTGGTTCGCCCATTAACACTTTCGCTCCGGTTGTTTGCAAATATGTTTGCTGGCCACCTTTTGTTGCTTGTGTTTATTATGGGTGGCGATCACTTGATTCGCGGAGTAATCGGGCTAAAGATAATTGCCCCATTTGCCTTCGCATTTGGAATTGGCATGACCTTCTTTGAATTCATGGTCCAATGTTTACAGGCTTACATCTTCACTCTTCTTACAGCGCTCTTCATTGCAGGAGCATTGGCGGACGAACACTAAATTTCAAAACCAAACTCAATAACTCCCGTTATTGAGTCAAACGAACAGAAAGGCAACACAATGAAAGGCACACTCAACCTGGTCGGTTATGGCCTATCAGCAATCGGACCTGCAATCGCAACCGGAATGATCTTCGCCGCATACATCAGCGGTGTAGCTCGTCAACCAGAAGCTCGCAGCGTTCTACAACCAATCGCTTTCCTTGGCTTCGCACTTGCTGAAGCTTTGGCGCTATTCGGTCTCGTACTAGCTTTCGTTCTCTAATCATGAGCTTGCGTACAACAGCAGCGGAGGCAGCGGCTAATCCGCTAATTCCGCATACCGCAGAGTTGATTGTTGGCTTTATCGCCTTCACGCTCCTCTTCTTGGTGCTTAAGTCACGAGTTGTGCCAATGTTTGAAAAAGCATTCGCTGCTCGTACCGAAGCAATCCAAGGCGGTATGGAGAAAGCCGAAAAGGCGCAACGCGAGGCAGAGATTGCTCTTGAGAAGTACACCCTTCAATTAACCGAAGCGCGTGCTGAAGCACAGAAGATTCGTGAAGAAGCACGAGTTCAAGGTGCAGCAATCATTGAAGATCTCCGTGGAAAGGCTCAAGAAGAGGCAGCACGCATTACTGCAGCAGCTACCGCTTCTATCGAAGCCGAACGCCAACAAGCTATTTCCTCACTTCGTAATGAAGTTGGAACTCTTGCAACAGAACTTGCTTCAAAGATTGTCGGAGAGGCGTTGGATGACCAGGTTCGTCAATCACGCATTGTCGACCGCTTCTTAGATGATTTGGAGAAGAGCAAGTAATGATCATTCTTGGTGGAAGTAGTCGTCAGTCGCTAGCGGGCCTTCGGGTAACGCTAGATGAAAAGCTCAAGGGCTTATCGGCTGCCGACTGCTCTGCCATTTCTACTGATCTATTTGCAGCGCTTCTAGCAATTGATTCATCGATTGGTTTGCGTCGCGCGCTTACTGACCCAGCTCGCGATGGTGCATCTAAAGCAGAGTTAATTTCCGATTTGTTTAAGTCATCAATAAAAGCGCCAGCCCTTTCACTTCTCGCTGCTGCTGTAGAACTTCGCTGGTCATCGCCAGTAGAACTCGCTGATGCAATTGAACAAATTGCAGTTGAAGCTGAGGCCTCTGCGGCAAATATCGGAGATCAATTGGATCGCGTTCAAAGCGAAGTCTTTGAATTCTCAAGATTGTTAATCGAGAATCCAGATCTACGCCAAGCGCTAAGCACAAATGCAGATTCAACTAAGCGCAAGCAAGAACTTCTTAACTCTATTTTTGCTTCAAAGTTTTCCGCCCATACCAGCGCTTTGCTAGCCCATAGCGTTGAAGGCCGTCGCAGCCGCAGTATCGAAAAGACAATCTCTTCATACTCACATGCTGTTACCGCTCGTCGTAATCGCGTTAATGCACACGTACGTGCCTCAATTGCGCTTACCGATGCCCAAAAGAAGAAATTAACGGATTCACTAACTAAGCAGATTGGGCAACCAGTCCACTTAAATATCGAGATCGACCCATCCGTAATTGGGGGAGTTGCGATTCGATTTGGTGATGAAGTTATTGATGGAACTATTTCAAAGAGATTAGTCGAGGCGAGCCAAGCGCTCGTTTCATAAAGAATAAATGGATTTCAGGGCCACAAGATGTGGCGCTGAATTAGTTGAAGGAGAGAAAGATGGCGGAACTCACGATCCGGCCCGAGGAGATCAGTAGCGCGCTTGCAAAGCACGTTGCTTCTTACAACCCGGGTGCAGCAGCACGCGATGAGATCGGTACCGTAACTCAAGCTGGCGATGGAATCGCTCGTGTTGAAGGCCTGCCTTCAACAATGACCAACGAACTACTTAAGTTCGAAAATGGCACCTTGGGATTGGCACTGAACCTAGATGTTCGCGAGATCGGTGTAGTTATCCTCGGTGAATACACTGGAATTGAAGAAGGAACATCAGTTAGTCGTACAGGTGAAATTCTCTCCGTACCTGTCGGCGACGGATTTCTTGGTCGCGTAGTTGATCCACTTGGTCGTCCAATCGACGGCAAGGGCGAGATCAAGGCCGAAGCACAACGTGCGTTAGAACTTCAGGCGCCATCGGTTGTACAACGCCAACCAGTTAAAGAGCCAATGCAAACTGGTATCAAAGCTATCGATGCGATGACCGCGATTGGTCGTGGACAGCGTCAGCTAATCATTGGTGACCGCCAGACTGGTAAGACTGCAATTGCAATCGACACCATCATCAACCAGAAGGAAAACTGGAAGAGTGGCGATCCAAAGAAGCAAGTTAAATGTATTTATGTTGCTATTGGTCAAAAGGGTTCAACTATTGCATCTGTTAAGGGCGCTCTAGAAGAAGCTGGCGCAATGGAGTACACAACAATCGTTGCATCTCCAGCATCTGACCCAGCAGGTTTCAAGTACCTAGCTCCTTACACCGGTTCTGCAATTGGTCAGCACTGGATGTACAAGGGCGAACACGTTCTAATTATTTTTGATGATCTTTCAAAGCAAGCCGAGGCTTATCGTTCGGTATCGCTATTGCTACGCCGACCACCAGGTCGCGAAGCGTACCCAGGTGACGTTTTCTACTTACACTCACGTTTGCTAGAACGTTGTGCAAAGCTTTCTGATGAATTAGGTGGCGGTTCAATGACCGGTCTACCAATCATCGAAACAAAGGGAAATGACGTTTCTGCATTTATCCCAACCAACGTAATTTCAATTACCGATGGTCAGTGCTTCCTTGAAACAGATCTCTTCAACGCCGGTGTACGTCCAGCGATCAACGTAGGTATTTCGGTTTCTCGCGTTGGTGGTTCAGCGCAGACCAAGGCGATCAAGAAGATTGCTGGTCGTCTACGTCTTGACCTAGCGCAGTATCGCGAACTCGAAGCTTTCGCAGCATTCGGCTCTGATCTTGATGCTGCTTCAAAGGCACAACTAGAGCGCGGTGCGCGAATGGTTGAACTTCTAAAGCAAGGTCAATATTCACCTTACTCAGTTGAACGTATGGCTGCCTCGATTTGGGCTGGAACAACTGGCAATATGGATTCAATTCCAGTTGCAGATATCCGCCGTTTTGAAAGCGAATTCCTAGATTTCATTGGTCGCGAGCGTCCAAAGATTTTCGAAGTAATCGCAGCAACCAAGGAACTTTCAGATGACACCGTTGCATCACTTCAAGAAGCAATTGATACCTTCAAGTCTCAATTCCAAGTCAGCGGTGCTAAGTAACTCATGGGTGCTCAACTACGCGTTTATCGCCGCCGAATGCGTTCGGTCAAGGCGACAAAGAAGATTACGAAAGCAATGGAGTTAATTTCTGCTTCTCGTATTCTTAAAGCTCAACAACGTGTAGCTGCTTCATCCCCATATGCAGATGAATTAACAAATGCAGTTACTGCAGTTGCAACTTTCTCAAACACAGTTCACCCATTAACCACGCCATCTGATTCACCACGTCGCGCCGCAGTTCTTGTAATTGCAGCCGACCGTGGAATGGCCGGGGCATATTCAAATGCCGCGATCAAGGAAGCGGATTCATTACTAACTTCTATTAGAGAACGTGGACTTGCAACCGAGGCCTACTTGGTCGGTCGCAAGGCGGTTAACTTTTATCGCTTCCGTGGCCGTGCAATTGCCGGTTCATGGACTGGGTTCTCTGATAACCCAACCTATGAACATGCCAAGGAAGTTTCTGAATCTTTAATCAGAGCCTTTGCAGCAAATTCCGAGACCGAGAGCCATGGCGTTGATGAATTACATATTGTTTATACCGAATTTAAATCAATGATCACTCAGTTGCCAGTTTCCTTCCAACTCTTGCCACTTGAGATTGATGAATCAGCTAAGCCAGAGGGCTTGCTACCAATGTATGAATTCGAACCTGGCGCAGGAGAGGTTTTGAGTTCACTCCTACCTCGCTTCGTTGAGGCTCGAGTGTTTAATGCGATGTTGCAATCTGCAGCTTCAGAACATGCCGCTCGTCGTCGTGCGATGAAGTCAGCAACAGATAATGCAGATGAATTAATTAAATCTTTAACCCGACTTGCAAATGCAGCCCGCCAGGCTGAGATTACGCAAGAGATCAGTGAAATCGTCGGCGGCGCAGATGCGCTTGCCTCAGCTAGCGCAGGGAGCGAATGATGTCAGCAACTACTCAAACAAAGAACGGTCGCGTAGCTCGCGTCATCGGTCCGGTGGTGGATATTGAATTCCCATCAGATGCGATGCCAGAGATCTTCAACGCCCTCACCGTCGAGGTAACACTCGGTGGCGAGAAGCGAAAGCTGACCCTGGAAGTTGCACAACACATTGGCGATAACCTCGTCCGTGCGATCTCGATGCAACCAACCGATGGCATGGTTCGCGGTGCAGCAGTTACTGACTCAGGCGCTGCGATCTCAGTTCCAGTTGGCGATGTAACAAAGGGCCACGTATTTAATACTCTTGGCGAATCACTAGATGTTCCAACCTCTTCATTAGATATTAAAGAGCGTTGGCCAATTCACCGTACCGCTCCTGCCTTCGATCAACTCGAGTCAAAGACCGAGATGTTCGAAACCGGAATTAAAGTTATCGATCTTCTAACACCATATGTACGTGGTGGAAAGATCGGTCTATTCGGTGGTGCTGGTGTAGGTAAGACAGTTTTGATTCAAGAAATGATTTATCGTGTAGCCGAAAACTTTGGTGGTGTATCTGTATTCGCCGGTGTTGGTGAACGTACCCGTGAAGGTAACGATCTATTCCTTGAAATGACCGAGACTGGCGTTATCAATAAGACCGCCTTGGTCTTCGGCCAGATGGATGAACCACCTGGAACTCGTCTACGCGTTGCACTTTCAGCGCTAACCATGGCGGAATACTTCCGCGATGTTCAGAAGCAAGATGTGCTGCTATTCATCGATAACATTTTCCGTTTCACCCAAGCAGGTTCGGAAGTTTCAACACTTCTAGGCCGTATGCCTTCAGCTGTGGGCTACCAGCCAACACTTGCTGATGAAATGGGTCAACTACAGGAGCGCATCACTTCTACACGTGGTCACTCGATTACATCAATGCAGGCAATTTATGTTCCTGCCGATGACATCACCGACCCAGCTCCTCACACAACATTCGCCCACTTGGATGCAACAACTGTGTTGTCTCGTCCAATCTCAGAACTTGGTATCTACCCAGCGGTGGATCCACTTGACTCAACATCACGTATTTTGGATCCGCGCTACATTGGCGAACACCACTTCCGTGTTGCAAACCGAGTTAAGCAAATTCTTCAGCGCTACAAGGATCTTCAAGACATCATTGCAATCCTTGGTATCGATGAACTTTCTGAAGAAGACCGTATCTTGGTTGGTCGCGCACGTCGTATTCAGCGCTTCCTTTCACAAAACACATTCGTTGCGAAGGTATTCACCGGTATCGATGGATCATTCGTTCCACTTTCAGAGACAATCGAAGCCTTTGAAGCGCTTGCTGATGGAAAATACGATCACGTTCCAGAACAAGCATTCTTCATGTGTGGTGGCCTAGAAGATGTTGAGAAAAAGGCAGCAGAATTGGCTAAGGCATAATTCCAAATGGCCGAAAATCTAACTGTTGAAGTTGTATCTCCAGAGAAGCGGGTCTGGTCGGGCGAGGCGAAGATGGTTTCAGCTCGCACACTAGAAGGCGATATTGGCGTACTGCCAAACCACGCACCGCTTCTAGGAGTGCTAGTTGATGGTCAAGTAAGCATCAAAGGTGCGGACGGAAGCGATCAAGAATTCACAATCAACGGTGGCTTTATCTCTGTATCAAATAACCGAGTATCAATTCTCGGCGAATCCAAGTAACTTCTAAATACGTTCGACCTTCGCGCCTAGCGCGCGAAGTGATTCTGCAAAGCCAGGATAACCACGGTCAATATGAAAAGCATCTTCAACGGTAGTTACTCCATCGCTAACCAAGCCAGCTAAAACAAGCCCTGCTCCAGCGCGAATATCAGTAGCAGCTACAGGTGCCCCTGATAGTTGTTCGATTCCGGTAATTGCGGCGTGATGGCCATCAACGTGAATATCTGCGCCAAGTCGTTGCAATTCGTTTACAAACATAAAGCGACCTTCAAAAACATTTTCGGTAACCATCGAAGTTCCTTCAGCAATTGAATTCATGGTGATTACAAATGGTTGCAGGTCAGTTGGAAATCCAGGGTAGGGAAGCGTTGCCACATCAACCGCGATTGGACGCTTATCCATCTTTACTCGGAAGCCATCTTTTGTTGAGGTAACAACTGCCCCTGCTTCAACAATCTTGTCTAGCGGAACTTCCAAATGCTCAATTCGACCACCGTGAACAGTTATATCGCCTTGCGTCATGACGGCAGCGAAAGCCCAAGTTCCGGCGACAATTCGATCACATAAAGTTGCATGAGTTACTGGCGTTAATTTCTCTACACCTGTGATCGTAATCTTTGGCGTGCCAAGTCCAGAAATATTGGCTCCCATAGCAATTAAATATTCACCAAGATCAACAACATCAGGTTCGCGAGCAGCGTTATCAATCGTCGTAACACCTCTGGCCAATACCGCTGCGGTCATTAAATTCTCGGTCGCGCCTACGCTTGGGAAATCAAGAGCGATATCTGCTCCGGTTAAACCATTTGGTGCGGTTGCAATAACAAAACCATGTTCTGATCGCGCCTTGGCACCCAGATCGGTAAGTCCCTTAATGTGAAAATCAATCCCACGAGAACCAATGGCATCGCCACCAGGAAGAGCAACTTCAACTTCGCCAACTCTTGCGATAAGTGGCCCCAAAACATTTATCGATGCGCGCATCTTTCGAACTAGGTCATAGTCGGCACGGTGCCCAGGAACTTCTGGAACATCAATTGTTACTACTTGAGCTTTTGGGTCGTATTCGGTTTTGCAACCAAGGCGCGTTAGAAGTTCTTCCATAATATTAACATCGGCGATATCTGGAACATTTGTGATTGTGCTTTTGCCAACGGCGAGTAAGGCGGCAGCCATAAGTTTCAGTGCCGAATTCTTAGCTCCAGAAACTGTGACTTCGCCAACTAACCGGGTGCCACCGGTGATTTGAAAGGCGCCGTTTTGCGATTCCATATGGTCGTATCGTAACGACTCCAATAGGCTGAACCCATGGTTAACCTGACTCGGATTTACACAAAAACTGGTGATGATGGCACAACTTCGCTTGGCGATATGAGCCGTACGTCAAAAAACGATCCACGACTTGAGGCATATGCCGATGTTGATGAAGCCAACTCCGCGATTGGAGTAGTGCTTGCACTGGGTCAATTAAAAAATGAAGAAATTCGAAAATTGTTAGTTCGAGTTCAAAACGACCTATTCGACGTTGGCGCTGACCTCTGTACTCCTGTTGTTGACGAGCCAAAAGTCGAACCGCTTCGTGTCATCGAATCACAGATTGATTACCTAGAAGCCGCGATCGATAAATTTAACGAGGGGCTTGAGCCACTTCGAAGTTTCGTCCTTCCTTCTGGAACTCCTGCAGCATCGCTACTTCATGTTGCTCGTACTGTTACACGTCGAGCTGAAAGAAATACTTGGCATGCAATTCACCAATTTGGCGCCGGCGTTAATCCGCTAACTGCAAAGTATTTAAACCGACTATCGGATCTACTCTTTGTTCTAGCCCGCTTTGAAAATAAGGAAGTTGGCGACGAACTCTGGGTGCCTGGAGCAAACCGCTAAATATTTACCGCTTGGCCGCTAGTTATGTGGCGCGATTGGTGTGTAGATATTTGTTGGGACTTTATCGCCCGGTGATGCCTGCCAGCATTTGGCAGAAATTCCTCCAACTGTAATTCCTGGCGCAAGCGGTGCTTCACTGATCAAGAGAATGGTTTTTATCTTTTGGGAACCACTTCCAGTATCCAAAGTGCGAAGGGTTCCAATCGGATTCTTCGAATTTGGATCCGTTGAACTAATTTGTGAAACCACAGAATCAACTTCCCAAAAGGCACACCCTGCCTCGGATGCGACAAAAACCGCACCACAAGTCACGCTCTCGCAGGTAGCAAGACCGGCAGTTAATGTTTTGGAATTGGATGCCGCGCCTTTTAATTCTTCAGCCGACGGCACCTTTGCATAGATGCTGCCGTTGTGACTGAAGTTTGGTGGTGGCCAGAGGGGATCTGGTGATGGAATTGGTTTTACATATTTGCGAACATATTTACGGCGATATGTTTTAGCAACTACTTTCTTCTTTGACGTGAGTGAAACTTTGGAAGTTGATTTAGCCGATGGCCTCGGAGTTGCTTTTGCTGAAGAAAGAACTTTAGGTTTCGAAGTTGCCTTAGGTGAAGGCTTTGAGGTTGCAGCTAATGCGGGTTGCACTTGAAGGGAAAATACAAGTATTAGTGCAAAGAGTTTTCTTGTCTGGATCACTTGTCACTCCAACGGAAAGTCTTGAGCGCCATGAGCGTCCCGAAAATTAGCCAGAGCCCAAGGATGATCGCAATTTTAGATATTTCCCAAGAATGAGCCACTTCCTTAATTGCAAAGTTATCTGGAAGAAAGACCGAACGCATGCCTTGGGTTAACCATTTCAACGGGAAGAGCGCGGCAAAGTCTTGCATCCATTTAGGAAGGGTAGAGAAGACAAAGAAGACGCCACTAAAGAATTGAAGGATGATCACAATTGGCGAGACCACGGCAGAGGCGCTTCTTCCATTCTTTGGTATTACTGCAAAGGCAATTCCAAGAACCGTTGAGCAGATTGTTCCAAAGATGATTAGCCAGCCAAAGCGAAGCCAACGATCTAGAGTGCCTGGCAGATGTAGACCAAAGAAAGCAACGCCAAATATAAGTAGCGCGCCGACCTGAACGACCATCGAAGCAAATACAACGATGACCTTGCCAATGAAGTAGGAGATTGGTGAGATCGGTGTACCACGCAGCCGCTTTAGCGTTCCAAAATCCCTTTCGAGCGGAATCATGATGGCTAATTGTTGGAATCCGGTATTAACCAAGCCGGATGCAATCATGCCGGATAAGAAATATTGGCTAAAGGTGACACCAGGCGCAATATTTCCTTTGAAGACCGAACCAAAGATAAACAAGAGAAGTACCGGAAAGAGAATTGTGAAAACAACAGATTCGCGTTGGCGAGCAAATTGTTTTATCTCAAGGCCACCGCGAAGGATTCCAATTCGAAGGATGCTCGGTCTCATTTTCCACCGATCATTTCTAAGTAGATCTCTTCCAGTGTTGGGCGAGTAACCGTTAACTCCGGTATTTCCCCGTTGAACTTCTTGCTAAGCGAAATTACTTCCGAAGTCGGGTCATCGGTTAAAACTTCAACGCGGGTTCCACGATCCAAGTAGCCGACTCGAGCCTTCGCAGTATTTCTGCCACCTAGATTTTCAGGTGTGGAGACCTCAATAATCTTTCCATCGTTAATTACGGCAACCCGATCAGCCAGTGCTTCTGCCTCATCTAAGTAATGAGTCGTAAGCAGAATCGTTGTGCCTTCGTTCTTTAATTTACGAATTAATTCCCAGAAAGCGCGCCTTGCCTCAGGATCAAAGCCGGTTGTTGGTTCATCCAGAAATAAGATTTCGGGTTTTCCGATTATTCCAAGTGCGACATCTAGGCGACGCCTTTGACCACCAGAGAGGGTATCAATTCTGGCATTTGCCTTTTCGCCGAGCCCAACATCGGAAATAACAGTGTGTGGATCTCGGGAATTTTCGTAATATTTTGCAAAGTGAAAAATAACTTCGCTGACTGTTAGGTCTGCCGCATCTTTCGTCGATTGAAGAACTATCCCAATGCGATTGCGCCAGGCGCTACTTTCATTTCCAAGTGATTGCGGATCAAGGCCAAGAACCGAGACCGTTCCAGAATCACGGTTTCGATAACCTTCAAGAATTTCAACAGTGGTGGTTTTGCCAGCGCCATTAGGTCCAAGCAAGGCAAAGATCTCTCCGCGCTTAACATCTAGATCAATTCCAGCGACAGCCACCTTGGTGCCATCCTTTTTGCTGGGGTAGCTCTTTACTAAGTTGCGAACCGATATCGCTACTTCAGAACTGGCTTGATTCACATCGCTATCTTGCCCTAATTAAGTGAAAGATACGAAATAATAAGAGTGTGAGCCCGCGTAGAAATCACCCCAAAGGTTCTAAGCGCACACCCAGAAATAATGATGATGAGCGCGACATCTCCTTGTCATCACAAACAGTAGAAGAACATGCAGAGGGAATATTTGTTGTCCGCCGAATTACCGGTTCGACATCAACCAAGCCCTATCGTTGTCCTGGTTGTGACCAATTAATACCTACGGCAACACCACATACCGTGGCCTGGTTGGAAGAAGACGTTGAATCTAGACGACATTGGCATACGGTTTGTTGGAACAAGCGCAATGATCGAAAGCCACGAACGCTACGCTCTAAAAGTGCTCCACGTTATTAGATTTAACCAATTTTCTTTGAGTGCAGAGCTTTAATAGCACCTTTAATAAATTTATCGGCAAATTTTGTTCGCTTAAAAGTCGTGAAGGCGATTGGAATATTAAATAGGGTTTTAACGATTGTTTGTGGGTAGGTAAATTCCAAGAGGCCTTCCGGTCCATGGATTCGGCCATAACCACTATCTTTAACACCACCAAAGGGAACTGATGAAATACCAGCAAATGCAATTACCGAATTAACCGAAACCATCCCACAGTGAAGCTCGGCCGCAATTTTCTCGCCATTTCGCTTTGACCAGACCGAAGCAGCCAGCCCATAACTACTTGCATTCGAAAGTCGGACAGCTTCTTGGATATTAGAAACAGTATTAATTACCAAGGTTGGCCCAAAGGTTTCTTCGGTTACGGCAGTCGAGCTCTCTGGAACATCTAGCAAAATCACTGGCTCAACAAATGGTGGTTTTACCGAATCCAGGCTACCAACCAAGAATTTGCCACCTTTGCTTACAGCGTCATCGATGTGACTCTGGATGACATTTATCTGTGATGGCATTGTTGCTGGGCCATAATTTCCATTTGCCCCAGGTTTGATTTCCTCGGCCAACGCCTTAATTTTTGTGATGAATTTAGCGGCAACCGAAGCCTCTACGTATACGCGTTCTGCGCCAATACATGTTTGACCAGCATTAGACATCGCAGACCAAAGGGCATATTCCGCAGCCATATCTACATCTGCATCAGCGGCGACGATGACCGGATCTTTTCCGCCACATTCAAGAACAACTGGAATCATTCTTTCAGCACATGAGGCGGCAACTTTCTTTGCAGTTCTTGTTGATCCCGTAAATGAAATTTTATTGACGGGGCTTTCGGTTAAAGCTTTTCCTGTTTCTGGAAGTCCAGTTACGACTTGAAAAATATCGGCAAATGGCGCGATTTCGTTAAAGGTCTCGCCAAGCCAATGTCCAACGCCAGGTGTGTACTCACTTGGCTTAAAGACAACAGTGTTACCCGCGGCTAAGGCGTAAGCGATCGAACCCATTGGCGTATAAACTGGATAATTCCATGGACCGATTACTCCGACAACACCTACAGGTTTATGCAGTACCGAGGCGCGAGCATTAAACATCAATAAACCAGATGGACGATTCTCTTTGGCTAAGGTTTTGCTCGCCTGCTTTGCCGCCCAAGCTAAATGTCCAATCGCAAGTGATGCCTCTAGGACTGCATCGCTCAAAGGTTTTCCAGTTTCGGCTCGGATTATTGCCGCTAATTCATCAAGGCGCTTTGTTAGTGAACCGCACCATTGAAGCAACACTTTTTTCCGACCAGTAAAACCAAGAGCCTGCCAGCCAACAGATGAAATATGTGCGCGATCTACTGCACCAAGTACATCTTCCTTCGAAAAGTTTCGATACTGTGCCAACACTTCGCCAGTTGTCGGGTTGTGGCTTGGGAATTGCGTTTGGGTCGAAAGGTTCATGCCATAAGACTAAACTTATTTCGTGCCAGAGTTAATACGTCCAAGTACGGTTTTACCGGCAATTCGTCGATCAATAACCATTCACACGGCAGATGGCCTTAATTTAATCGGTGAAGTTGCCACCCCAATTGGTTTGCGGGTGGCCTCGGTACTTTGTCTTCATCCGTTACCAACTGCTGGCGGAATGATGGATAGTCATGTCTACAAGAAGGCTGCGAACCGCTTACCCGAAATGGCTGGGTTAGAGATTATTCGTTTTAACACCCGTGGCACAGAGAGTGCTGATGGCAAGAGCGAGGGTGAATTTGGCAATGGTGATAGCGAAAAATACGATGTTGAGGCGGCGATAAATTATTGCTTTGATCAGTTAAACGTTGAGAAGTTGTATGTAATGGGATGGAGTTTTGGCACCGACCTAGCTTTGAAATTTGCCAGAGACCCGCGAGTTATTTCTTTAATTCTTTTAAGCCCACCGCTTCGCACTTCCAAGCCAGCGGATCTAGATTTTTGGACAAGCGATGGTCGCCCAATTACTGCGCTAATTCCAGAACATGATGATTACTTAAAGCCCAAAGAGGCAGCAATTGCGTTTGAGCGCGTAAAGCAGATCAAGCTAATCAACGTGGATGATGCAAAGCATTTATGGGTAGGGGAGCCGGCGGTTTATCGCGTTTTATCTGAAATTGTAAATGTGACGGCGCCAGATAGATTGCCGTTACCAACAGAATACTAATTTAGAAAAGCTTTAAGCCTTATCTAAATTTGGATAAACAACCTCATCCATTATTAGCATCACTGCCGCGGCAAGTGGAACCGAGACCATGCCACCAATTAGACCAAGCAGACTGCTTCCTATAAGTACGGCAATAATAGTTACCAAACCAGGAATTGATAAAGAGCGCTTCATGATCCGTGGCATTACTACATAATTTTCAATTTGTACGTAAATTAAGTAAGCCAGGAATGCGATAACCGCCGCGGTGGGGGATTTGCTTAGCGAGACCAGAGTTACTACCGAGATTCCGAGGAAATGTCCGACCAAAGGAATCAATCCGCAAATAAATACCAACATCGCCAGCGCCGTCTTGTAAGGAAGGTTAAGTGAGAATCCGAGAATTAAGGTAAATATTCCGGCAATTACTGCGACTGTTGCTTGGCCACCAACAAAGATCCCAATTCGATAAATGACCGCATCAGATAATTTAGAAACCCGATCGCGCCTTGAATTAGGAACCATTCGGTAAGCAGCTTTGGTAACTGAAGGAAGTGCGACCAAGAAATAAAGAGTGAGAATTAAAATAGTTAGCCCAGCAACGGCGCCAGAGATAACGGCTTTGCCAACACCGATTACTCCACCAAAAGCGCTGAAGGCTAATTTTCCATCCTTGATGGATGAAGTTACCTTCTTCTGAATTACATCGATGAACCCATAGTGATCATTTAATCTGCTGATTGTTGAATTGTTTTTCAGATCGGCAACTAATTTTGGTGCGTTATGCAAAAGTGAATTTACTTGGTCAACAATTGGGGGAATAGCCACCCATACAAAAAGCCCCAAGAAAACCAAGACGGTTCCGACGATGACGCCGACCGCGGCTGGGCGCGAAAGTTTGCGACGTTGAAGAGCAACAACAGCTGGATTCAAACCAGCGGCAAAGAAGAGTGAGATCAAAATCAAAACTAAGACTTGACTTGCCGATGCAAAAGCGCGAAGGAGGGTGATGGAGGTTATAGCGCCTGCGGCAACAAAGAAACCAAAGTAGAATGGGTGCGAACGGTTAAGTGGTTCACCACGAGATCCAAAATCCTCAGGTACGACTGGCTTTGGAGCCCGCTTGCGAATTGGATTCTTTAGGATTGGTTTCAACTTTGCCATTTCGCGATTTTAACCAAGCATTAAGAAATATAGGAGAGAATTAACCCGTGGCGGACTTACGAATAACTGGCTTAGCGGAAGAGATGACTTCCGTAGCTCGTTTGCCGTGGACCAAGCCTTTGGAGACTTGGCCAGAAGATTCATATTTGACCGACATGCGCGGTATCTCAAGGCACATCGTTCGCTTGGTTCGTTCGAGTGAAGATCCAGATTCCAAAATCTATGCGGTTAAGGAAACTGTTACGGAGTTCGCCAACCGCGAATATGGGCTTCTTAGAGAATTAAATAATCGAACCGCACCTTGCGTTGAACCAGTCGCAGTAATTGATAATCGCGTTGACGATGCCGGCGAACCGCTTCCGGCGGCCATCATTACTCATTACCTTCCATTCTCGCTTCCATACCGCGTCATTTTGAGTGGTGAAATCACACCTCACGAAATTACAAATATGGCCAATGCGCTTGCTTTGTTACTTGTCCGGCTTCACCTACTTGGTTTCTGGTGGGGCGATTGTTCACTATCAAATACTTTATTTCGACGCGATGCCGATCAATTCGCCGCATATCTAGTTGATGCCGAAACCGGAGAGTTTCAAACAACTTTGACCGATGGTCAACGCGAACATGATTTAGATATTGCACTTTTTAACGTTGCTGCCGAACTTTCGGATCTTCAAGAGGCTGGCGTACTAACAACCGAGATGGATCCAATTCGCGCGAGTGAAGGATTGATCAAGCGCTATCGCAGACTTTGGAAGATGCTCAAAGAGCCACAGATTCTTGACCCATCAGATCGTCACGCAGTTGAAGGCGCAATGCGTACCTTGCAAGACCTTGGCTTCGCGGTTGAAGAAGTCGAAGTTTCAATTAAGGGTGATAAAGGCGAACTTCACTTCCAACCTAAGCTTGTGGCTGCTGGTTATCACAAGAACCGGTTATTTGAATTACTTGGAATTCACGCCGAAGAGTTACAAGCAAAACGTTTGCTTGCATCCTTTGAACGTTTCCGCGGTCGTGAAGCTACTCCAAAGCCACCAATTCACGACAGCGCACGTCGTTGGCTTCGCGATACCTACCACCATGTTATGAATCAAGTTCCAGAAGAGTTACGTGATCGGGTCGAACAAACACAGATGTTCCACGAAATCTTGGAGCATCGCTGGTATCTCGGCGAGAAAGCTGGTCACGATTTAGGTCTTGATTATGCAACCAAGGATTACATTGAAAATATTTTGCCGTATCGCCCACTTGCAGGTTCCAGTACGCCAGGAATTCACGAGCCGGTCGTTCAAAAATGAGCATGCCGCAATTACCTAAAAACTTTGCCAGCGCAGTTGATTTGTCACAACTAGGAAAGCCACCGGTCGATACTTCAAATATTGCCGGTTTAGAAATTTCCCAAGAGAATTTAGTGAACCAAGTTCTGCCGATTTCGGCAAAAAAGGTTGTAATTGTTATTTGCTGGTCGCCTAGAAGTGAACAATCTATTTCGCTTCTAGAAGTTATGGGCAAGTACAACCAAGCCGATACTTCTGAAAGTGGCGAGCCTTCCTGGATTCTTGGCCGAGTAAATGTTGATGATCAACCAGCTGTTGCACAGGCTTTACAAGTTCAATCTGTTCCACGTGCTATCGCAATCATTCAAGAACAATTAGTTCCACTTTTTGAGGCAGTTCCACCAGCCGATCAAATTCGTTTAGTACTTGATAAAGTTTTAACTCTGGCGTCAGAACGCGGCGTAGGAAGCGCGCCAGATCCAGCCCAAGCTCCGGAAGTTCCAATGGAGCCAGAAGAAGTCGAAGCAATGACTGCCATGGAAACAGGGGACTTTCGCAAAGCGAAGAGCGCTTATGAAAAGCTATTGGCTCGCAAACCCGGTGAAGCGATGGCAAAACTTGGTTTGGCACAAACCGAATTGTTAATAAGGATCGAAGGACTAAACCCGCAAGACATCATGGCCAAGGCGACGGCTAATCCAAATGACATGGATTTAGCACTAAGCGCGGCAGATCTCGAGATCGCTAATGGACAAAATAAAGCCGCCTTTGATCGAATGATAAAGATGGTCAAGATTAGTAGCGGCGATGATAGAAAGCGCGCCCAAGAACATTTGGTAACCCTCTTTCTTCTGGTTGATCCGCAAGATCCAGATTTACTTAAGGCTCGTCAACAATTAGCTAGCGCACTCTTTTGAAATCAAATTACTCCAAGACTGAGCGAAGAGGATTAAACCTCCTGTTCTTGCCCTTCGGAGTAGTTGCTATGGCTACCTCAACTCGGTATCCCGAAATTCGCGACAATTTGCATTTAACAAATGGAACTTTCGGCACGATTCTCAGCCTTGGTTCAATCGGTTCCTTGATTGCCTTTTTGATTGTTGGCCACGCATCTCATAAGTACGGCGTTAAGCGAATGATCCTGATTGGTGCAACGACCTGTTACGGATTAACGGCCCTCGTCCCGCATCTGCACCAAGGTTGGGAATTCTTAATTGTTACCATCGGATTGGGTTTTGGATTAACGACCTTTCATATTTCAGATAATGCGCAAGCCATTCATCGTCAAGAACAGATTGGTCAAGTTATTCTTCCAAGGCTTCATGGGATGTGGAGCCTTGGAGCCTTGATTACTTCTCTTGCGGCTATTGGAATAACCCCATTTCTGACTCTCGCCTGGCACGTGGATCTGATTGCGATCTCTATGTGGCTTGCAACCATGTATGGAATAAAAATCACCGGATCACATTTCATCTCTAAAGAAGAGCAGAGCGAAGCACCTCAATTTTCTTTCTCTTCACTTTTAACTAATTTAAAGCTTCTTTGGGTAATTTCTGTTGGTCAGATAATGGCCTTGCAGATCGAATTTTCAATAAACGACTGGTCCACGATTTACACACGCGATACCGTCAAAATGAGCGCGGGGCTTTCGGTGATGAGTTATGCCGCTTTTATCTCGGCGATGATCTTGCTCCGTTTTCGAGTTCAATACCTACTAGAAAAATTTAGTGAACAATTCTTAATGAAAGTCGTGCCTCGCATCGGCGGCGTCGGATTCATTGTGTTTCTCTTGCTGGGTTCGCACTTAGCCAGAACTCATAAGTTGGCAGGTTTTTTGGTCTCGCTACTTGCCTTTGCTTTTGCTGGTTTTGGTTCTTCTTTTCTTGCGCCAACATTCTTTGGAATCGCTTTCAGAAAGAGTAATTTGCCCAGCAGTTTGGTTGTGGCCCAAATTGGTTTGGTGAATGTCGTTGTCACATTCTTTATCAAGGTGATTATTTCTTGGATAGCACAGGCCACCAGTGTGACGGTGGCCTTAATGCTTCCAGGAGTAATGCTGATTTGCGCTTCGCTCTTTGCCTATTTAGGTAATGATGCGAAGTTAAGTAAAACTAGTTAGATCAGCCAGAACCTTCGGTGTTGCCAGCTTCGGCGGCAGTTACATCGTGAATTTGATACTTCTCGATTGCTTCACGAACAACTTTCGCTTTCACTTCGCCCGCTTCTGCTAATTGAGCGAGGGCCGCGACAGTGATTGACTCAGCATCAACCTTGAAGTGGCGACGAAGCGCACCGCGGGTATCGGAAAGACCAAAGCCATCGGTACCTAGCGCATAGAACTTATTTGGCACCCAAGGAGCAATTTGTTCTTGGACCGCACGCATGAAATCGCTGACTGCGATAACTGGACCAGATGTTCCGGCTAATTTCTTTTCAACATAGGCAACTTGCTTATCATCTGGATTCAAAAGATTGTGGCGATCGACCGCAAGGCCATCGCGACGCAACTCATTCCAAGAAGTTACCGACCAAACATCAGCATTAACTCCCCAGTCTTCCTCCAGGAGTTTCTGTGCCTTTAGCGCCCAGTTCATTGCAACGCCTGAAGCGAGTAGTTGAACCTTTTTCTTGCTTGAATCAGCAGGGGAGTAGAGATAAATACCGCGAAGCAGGCCATCAACATCTAACTTCTCTGGCTCTGCTGGTTGAACGTACGGCTCGTTATAAACGGTTAAGTAGTAGTAAATATTTTCACTATCTTCACCGTACATACGACGCAGACCATCGCGCACAATATGTCCGAGTTCGTAACCAAATGCTGGGTCGTAAGCAACGACCGCTGGGTTGGTTGAAGCTAATAGTTGTGAGTGACCATCTTCGTGTTGAAGTCCTTCACCGTTAAGTGTGGTTCGTCCAGCGGTAGCGCCAAGAACGAAACCACGAGCCATTTGGTCTGAAGCAGCCCAGAAAGCATCGCCGGTACGTTGGAAGCCAAACATCGAATAGAAGATGTAGATCGGAATCATTGGGACATCGTGTGTTGAATATGAAGTTCCAACTGCGGTAAATGAAGCAGTTGAACCAGCCTCGTTAATACCTTCGTGAAGAATTACACCCGAAGTTGATTCCTTATATGAAAGCATCAAATTATGGTCTACCGAGGTATAGGTCTGGCCATGAGGTGAGTAAATCTTCAGCGTTGGGAATAGTGAATCCATTCCAAAAGTACGAGCCTCATCCGGAATGATTGGAACAAAGTGCTTGCCGATTCCTTCATCCTTTAGAAGATCCTTTAACAAACGAACAAAGGCCATTGTTGTTGCAACTTCTTGTTGGCCAGAGCCGCGTGCTACCGAGTCATAAACAGACTTATCTGGTTGTGGAAGCGGAGTTGATTCTTTGCGGCGAGTTGGGATTGAACCACCAAGAGCGTTACGGCGATCCATCAAATACTTGTATTCAGGTGAATCAACACCTGGATGGTAATAAGGAGGTAGATATGGATCGATCTGTTCATCGGAAATTGGAAGTTGAAGTGTGTCTCTAAAAGCCTTTAAATCTTCTAGGGTCATCTTCTTCATTTGGTGAGTTGCATTGCGCGCTTCGAAGTGCGAACCAAGCGTCCAACCCTTAATGGTCTTTGCCAAGATAACAGTTGGGCGACCCTTGTGTTCGGTTGCTTCTTTGTATGCGGCGAATAGTTTTCGGTAATCGTGACCACCGCGCTTTAGCGCCCAAATCTTTTCATCAGACCAATCCGCAACCATTGCTGCGGTGCGAGGATCGCGACCAAAGAAGTGTTCGCGAATATAAGCGCCTGACTCGGCCTTAAATGTTTGGTAATCGCCATCGGTGGTCTTGGTCATGAGTTCAACAAGGGCACCTTCGGTGTCCTTTGCAAGAAGTTCATCCCACTCGCGACCCCAAATAACCTTAATTACATTCCAACCCGCGCCACGGAAGATTGATTCAAGTTCTTGAATGATCTTTCCATTTCCGCGAACTGGTCCATCAAGGCGTTGTAGGTTGCAATTGATTACGAAAGTTAAGTTATCTAGCCCCTCGCGAGCGGCTAGTGAGAGCGCACCAAGTGTTTCTGGTTCGTCAGTTTCGCCATCGCCGAGGAATGCCCAAACACGTTGTTGGCTAGTGTCTTTAATTCCACGACCAGCTAAGTAGCGATTGAAACGTGCTTGATAAATAGCATTGATTGGACCAAGTCCCATTGAAACAGTTGGGAACTCCCAGAAATCTGGCATCAAACGTGGGTGCGGATAAGAGGAGAGTCCTCCACCTTCATGTGAAAGTTCTTGGCGGAAGCCATCCATTTGTTTTTCAGTTAAGCGACCTTCTAAGAATGCACGTGAGTACATTCCAGGAGACGCGTGACCTTGGAAGAAAATTTGATCTCCGCCACCAGGATGGTTCTTGCCGCGGAAGAAATGGTTAAAACCAACTTCATAGAGCGAAGCAGAGGATGCATATGTCGAGATGTGACCACCAACGCCAACTCCTGGGCGTTGTGCTCGGTGCACCATGATTGCCGCATTCCAACGGATCATTGCGCGAATACGACGTTCGATCGCTTCATCACCTGGGAATGAAGGTTCTGCGCCCGGTGCAATTGAATTTATGTAATCAGTTGCGCGAAGTGCTGGAACGCCAAGGTTCTTTTCGCCAGCGCGCTTTAACATTGAGAGCATCAAGTAACGAGCACGTACTGGTCCGGCATTCTTTAGAACTGCATCTAGAGATTGGGTCCATTCGGCAGTCTCATTTGGATCGGTATCCACCAACTGATCGATCAGGTGGTCTGGGATGTCGTGGTTTGTGCTCATGCCCGTATCCTTTCACGATTTTTGCCCTACCTCTTGCGTAAAGCCCGGATAGGGAGTGGACTTCTCCCATTGGCCAAATAATGTTGGTCACAATTTCAACGGACGCGGATCCAAGAGGAATGGAGGCAAAACCCCCATGGGGGTAGAGCTAGTTGTAGAACGCCTAGGCCTTAGTGCTGGAGATTTGATTTTGGAGATCGGGCACGATCAAGACTGCGATAACGAACTACGTGCCGCCCTCGAGGCGAAAACTGGAAGTAAATTTATTGAGGAGAGCGCATCAGAAGTTGTTGATGCAGTGCTCCTTTGGTGGCGCGAAGAGGATGGCGACCTCGTTGATGAACTCGTTGATGCCCTTACTTATTTATCCGAAGACGGGCCGATCTGGCTTTTAACACCAAAGGTCGGGCGAGATGGGTATGTCGAACCAAGCGATATCCAGGATGCGGCACCAACCGCTGGACTCTCGCAGACGGTATCTTTCTCTGCCGGAGCAGATTGGTCGGCAACCAAATTGGTCGCTCGAAAAGCGCCCCGTAAATAAAGTAAGCAATGTAAATAATTCTGAATAACTAAACGGAGAGAGATTTAAATGACTTTAGAAATTGGTTCAGCGGCACCAGATTTTTCACTTACCAATCAATTTGGTGAAAGCGTTTCACTCTCTTCCTTTAAAGGAAATAAGAATGTTGTCGTTCTCTTTTACCCATTTGCTTTCTCTGGAATTTGCACCGGCGAACTCTGTGGCTTGCGCGATGATCTAGGCGCATTCCAAAATGACGATGTTCAACTTCTAGCAATCTCTTGCGATCCAATGTATTCACTTAAAGCATTTGGCGAAGCCGAAGGTTACAAGTTCCCATTGCTTGCAGACTTCTGGCCACATGGTGAAGTCGCTAAGTCATACGGCGTATTCGATGAGGCGCGCGGTTGCGCCATCCGCGGAACCTTCGTAATCGATAAGGCCGGAATTCTTCGTTGGCAGGTTGTTAATGGCCTTGGCGATGCGCGAAATCTCGTTGATTACAAGCAAGCGCTCGCAGCCCTCTAAGGCTTAACTCCTCAATTTTTAATACCCCACTCTGACCAAGTAGAGTGGGGCCTGCAACAAAGGGTGCTTAGCTCAGTGGTAGAGCGCTTCGTTTACACCGAAGATGTCGGGGGTTCGAAACCCTCAGCGCCCACCAGTATCAAGCTATAGATCACAAGCTATAGGGAGGTGGAAGTTGAAAGCCTCACTCGCAGATCAAAATAATCTAATCGAACTACAGCGTATCGATGCTGCAATCTCTGCCTTGAATCACAAACTGAAGAAACTTCCAGAACACGAATTAATTGCCGCCGTTCAAAAGCGAAAGTCAGAAGCGCAAGAGACTTTGGTTCTAGCCGAAGCAGAGCTTGCTGATGTTGCAATCGATTTAAAGCGAAGCGAATTAGAAGTAGAGACCGTGACTGATCGAATTAAAAAGGATGAGGCCCGCCTTAACTCTGGCCAAGGATCACCAAAGGACCTTGAGCAAACGCAACATGAAATTGCCACTCTGGAAAAGCGCAAGGCAGATCTTGAAGATGGCGAACTTGAAATCATGATGCGCCACGATGCAGCCAAGGGCAAAGTAGAAACCATGAAGAGTGATCTAGCTGGGTTAGATCAAATGGAACTTGAACTCAATATTCGCTACGAGAATGCTAAGACTGAAATTGAACGAGATATTAATTTGAAAATGTCTGAACGCACTTTAGTTTTGCCAAAGATTGCAAAGGATCTTCTCGACCTATACGAGAAGATTCGCGAGCAATCCGGGGGAGTAGGAGCCGGGCTGCTACTTGGCAATGTCTGCGAAGGATGTCGCATTGAAATAAATGCCATCGAACTTGAACGAATTAAGAATTTGGATTCCGAAGAAGTCGTGCGTTGCGAGGAATGCCGCAGAATTTTGGTTCGCATCTAATGGCTCGTAAGTTTCAGATCACGGCCGATGGTGGGTCAAGAGGAAATCCTGGTCCCGCTGCTTATGGCGCCGTTGTAAGTGAAAATGGCAAAGTCCTTTTTGAATTATTTGAAACCATTGGAATCGCAACAAACAATGTTGCCGAATATAACGGGCTACTTGCTGCGCTTCGCAAGGTCAATGAATTAGATCCAACCGCAGAAGTTGAAGCGGCCATGGACTCAAAATTAGTTGTTGAACAGATGTCTGGTCGTTGGCAGATTAAGCACCCGGATATGCGCGAGTTAGCAAAGCAAGCCCGCGATTCCCACCCAGCAAACCTTGTTACTTATAAGTGGATTCCACGCGATTTAAATTCACATGCCGATCGCTTGGCAAATAAGGCTCTAGATGGGGAAGTAAGTACCTTTGCACCACGCCAACTCAACTTTATAAGTGAGCGTTTAACTTCGAAAGAAAAACCAACAAATATTTACTTTATCCGCCATGGTGAAACACATTTAACTCCCGAACGCCGATTCTCTGGAAGCGATGGTTCGAACCCAGAACTCAGCGAAGCTGGACTTAAGCAAGCGGAAGCAGTTGCTGGAGAGCTTGCAAAACGAGGCGCAGATTTAATCGTTGCATCTCCAATGCGCCGCACTACCCAAACCGCAGAAGCGATTGCAAAAGCGACCGGACTTGAAATCACATTTGATAAGAGTTGGGTTGAATGTGGTTTTGGCGAATGGGATGAATTAACAATTAAAGAAATTCAAGATCTTTATCCAAGTGAATGGGATCAATGGGTATCTGACACCGCATTCCGTCCAGGTAAAAGCGGCGAGTCCTATGAAGATTTAGCAGCCCGAACCGAATTAGCTTTAACCGATCTAGCCTTAGAGCATCAAGGTAAAGACATTATTGTCGTAGCGCATAACGTTGTAATAAAGACGCTAACTACTTTGGTTACAGGTGCCC
>Ga0214164_1000538_pt1 | contig 24831 bp, 35 predicted proteins | sample TroBogepilimnion_13_FD_153003 | JGI IMG/M metagenome (GOLD analysis project Ga0214164, IMG submission 153003) | Freshwater microbial communities from Trout Bog Lake, WI - Practice 03JUN2009 epilimnion v4 | ecosystem: Environmental > Aquatic > Freshwater > Lake > Epilimnion/Euphotic zone ...
AGCAGCCCAGGCAATAACTGCGGTTGTCTTACCAGGACCGGTTGGACCATAGATAAGAACCTCATAATGCTTTTTACGAGCATGATCGAAGGTTTCGAAGTCTGTCTTACCGCCAGCTAACTTGCGGCTAACATACTTGCGAGCCATTTCGATTGGGGGAATCGTAGCCAAAGCAATTTTGAGCCGACCACCGATAGTTGAGGGTTGTGCCTCAGTATCAGGGGCAGCGTCAGCGATTGTTTGTGTTGGCTCCGCTAATAGCGATTCATCATGAGAACCACGCTCACGACGTAGGTCGGTCACATTGTTCTCCAACCGTTCGGAGTTGGCTGCAACCAAAGATGCAAGAGCAATGATGCGATGTTTAACATCGCCAATCTCTTCATCCTTAGGTGCTTTGTTATATGCAGCCATGGCTTTGGTAGACAATACCGGAGACCAACCAGTCTCTTTGATTGCATCAAAGTCTGCTGATGTAACGCGCACACCGACAGGTGTAACAGTGATGTATTCATCAGGATTAAACTGAGGCAAGAGTTCATCGAGAGTTGTTTCTTCCCAACGATTGCCCTTACCAGCAGCACCGTCTGTGATTCGTGAATAGACTCGAACGCCACCATTGAAAGGAACAAGAAGTGTTTGACGCTTCTCTTCCCCCATGGATAGTTCATAAGTTTCTACGAACATCGCTATATTCATTTGCCTTACCCTTCGTTTGATTTAGTTGCACGATTTGTACAACTAACAGGCAAGTCAGCAGGCTGACTTACCTGCTACTCGTACAAAGAGTAATGAGTAAAGGCCGGCGCCGATAGCAGACACGCCGACCCTTACCCTACGACTGTATTGATTTGGTTAACTGGATAGGTTACTTCTAGTATCCGAACCAGGCCACCCCACGCGATAGAATCTATCTAGTCACCGATAAACAGACGTGCACTATGATAGGACCCGCAATGACTCGGCGGGTAGGGACTAGTTTCTCCTATAGAACCCTAACCAATACAGAAGGCTTTACGATGGAATTAGACTTGATATCTAGCATCAATTCTTTTCCATCCCATTCTGTGGGGATTGCTTTATTACCCCATATAACTTTTCCTGTACCGGAACAGTTATTGCATTGCATTGACTCACGATGAGCCAATCCTTGTTTATCTGGGTCACCCACAGTACAGCTTTGTGGGAATACTTTCTTACCCATTGTTGTTGATACGAGTCGATATTGATTTCGCATGTCGTATCCAGTGCAGGTATACACATGCTGACCTAAGCCAGCGCATGACCTACAACGTCTAGTTGAAGATGGTGTGCGTTCATCCATCGCTCTATAGAGTTGATATTTACCACCTGCATACTTTACGTCATCTATATTTGCATAGTCTCTAATGATTCGGCGTGTAGAGGGCTTCATAATGTAATAACGAGTTACATCTGGAAGGATAACTACATCACCTGGCTCATAGATAACTAAAGGGGATGAAGCGTAATACGCGATATATATTCTGAACATACGATCAGAACTTCGGTATACGTTCAAGCCCCTGTCATATAGAGGACGTTGATTAGGATCTCTACCTCCTTTTAGATATCGATCCGCAGAGTCATAATCCCATACATCTTTGTGATGATATGCATTGGGATTGAGTTCATGACGCTCTACCATGTTGCCTCCGGGTTTGTTTGTGTTGGAACGCCTATAGCAACGCTGCTATAGACGACACCATCTTTGCTGGGACTGTGTTATCCACAGCAAGTTCAAGGAACTTGATTGAACTATCAAGTACATCGATGTAGTCATGATATTCTTTATTGACTATCACTCTACGTAAAGACTTTGGTGCTTCAGGAGGAGTAGGTCTTTCTGGTTTTTCACCAATCAACATTATTAATGTTTCTTCATCTAATGTGTGGATGATTGGTATCTCCCAAACTTTAGCGTCCCAATTCCATTGGGGAGTCTTGCCCCTATTATTGTATGGTCTAACTCCTCCCTCAGTTACGAGGGTGTCATAAGCAGCTTCTTGCCACTTACGTTCGTTAAGCTCATACTTTTCTAAGTCAAACTTATAGACAGCAAGCTCTTCGTTGTATTCTTTAATTTCTTTAAGAGCTTCAGCTTGCTTTGTTTTTAATTGAGTCAAAGCAAGTTGTCTATCTATATTTATATCAGCCATTGTGGCCATAACCTTTCCCTTCAATCTTCGCGTGGTTTAACACGGCGTAATTTGGCTAGCTCTTCTTGAGTTAGTCCACCCCAGATGCCATAGTCTTGCTTGGTATCTAAAGCAAACTGCCTGCATTGATATATAACAGGACAATTACCGCATACAGCGATAGCAGCTTTGATTCTTTTCTGCTTATCCTCACCCTTTTCTAAATCCGCATAGAAAAATAGGTCGGGATCAGTCTCCTTACACAATGCCTTCTCCTGCCAATTCCAGAAGTCTGGATTAGCAGGAGGCATGTTCTTGTAAGTAGCAGAGTTGACTTTATTCTTCGTAGACATCAATCTCTAGTCTTAGGATATCTCTCAAGTCTTTTGCTTGGAATAACTTAAGAGCATCCTTAGTGTCCACGACAATGCCACCACCTTCGACCCATCCGTATGGGGATACGAATAGGAACTCATGAGGGTCATCACATGACGGGGTGACAATACGTACATCGCCAATGTTATTAACATCAAGCGGTGTGTGATAGTTCTTACCTGCTGTACGGATTTCTTTCAGCAAGCGTCGGCGTTTGATCGCTTTGAACATAGGGTTTATCGGTTCCTTCTCTTATAGTTGGGATAAGCAGTTTTAATAGACATGCTCAGGTCTTTTGACGTGGCGAGCCGCCGTGTCAATGTTTGTTGCGGCGAGACTCTATGATTATCCGAGTCTTGCGGTCTATTTCTTTTACTTGTTCTTCCATGAGTTCAACCTTTTCTTCCATGGAAGCCATAATGATATTAAGATCATTCTTAAGATCATTAAGTAGATTTGATAATGGGTCATCACCTTGTTTAGGCATTAATCAGCCTCCCTTGTGATGAAGAGACTATCTCCCTGATAGGCACTACCGTAGCGATTGTTGAATCGCTTGAGTGAGCGTCTAATTTTGAAGAGGTAATAGACAGCACGAAATGCGTTATACATGTTGTAATCACCCCCTCATTTATTGAGGTTGTGACATGAGTGCGTTTGATTGTTGTTGCCATTAGACACGACCCACTGAAGAGGCTTGAGGATCAAAGACCTTGCCTGTCTTCCAGTGTGGTATTGATTTGTGGTCTGCACGACCACCAGCAGCCTTCCAAGCTTCACGCTTGGCATGGCTTGTAGCACTACGACCATTCACATGGATGAAGTTGGTCTTTTCCATCTGTGCTGGGCCTGGGTTTTGCTTACGAGCCTTACCGTTCTTACGGTCACCGGCTGTGTTTGCTTTAGGAGCTGGCGCTCCTCCTTTACCTTTTGCCATTGTAGTATGGCCCCTTTCGGAGGTTACTTACGACGTGGGGAACTCTTCCACACGTGTTCATTTGCTGAGGCTACGCCTACTGAGGCAAGCCCCATCTCTACTAATACATCATCAATACGCCACTTGAGTTCTTCAAGAGCGGTAGGTGAGAAGAACATAAGAGACTCTTGCTTACCATCATTGATGAGTACGAAGGCTGTTCCTGAATCTTTACAGCCTATTGTGTATACCTGATCAACATCTGTAGTAATGCTACTGCTATGTGCATACAAGATGTTTTTACCTAGTAGACCGTGTCGTTGCCAAGCACCGATTACATCAGTCTTAGGCTCAACAACTGCTACAGGCTCAGATACAGGGGGCGGCGGTGTTTGTGTTGGCACCGCTTTCTTTTTGCGAGGCGCCATTACTTACGACGTCCAGCAAATAATGCAATCAGCATGAATGCTATAACTGATGCAGACATGATGACTACCGTTGTTGTAGTTAAGTCCACGTTAATGGACATGGGTATTGCTCCTTTCTATAGGTGGTAGAGATATAGATGTCGATAGGCCAAGGGTTAGTAGGTCGATCATAACTAATTTCGTTACGGAATCAACTTTGATGTCGAATCACCTCATATATATCTCTACCGTGCCCCGCTAGGAATCGAACCTAGATTAACCATTCGGGGCTGCTATTACCAATTCCGTGAGTGGAATCGTTCCATAGCCTCTGACTCTGTCTCAAAGTAATGGCCTGTAAGACAACGACCACTATCGTGATTGTAAGTCCAAACCACATAGGGCTTGGCTGTGCTGTTTGGGGCATGGCATACGATTACAGAGTTAACATCATAGGCTAATGATGGCTTGCAATCAATCACCCTTGCTCCAGTTGATACGCCATTGTCACCCTGCAAAATAATGCCGGGGGCAAGCGTGTCTATGATTGGATTATCTGTCATACCTTTCCCTTCATCTCTTCACCATGAAGAGTAAGAGACAGAGATAGTCATAGTCGGATCAGTCTATAGTCTTGTTTCGATGGCGATTATCGCGACGGTATTCCATCTACTCCCAGAAGTAACACTTAGACAGGCACATCCTCTCGATTTACCCGTTTTCACCACTCTTCCTTTTGCGTAACTATAGTGGAGGACTACCCATAACTCCGTTATGGATAGAGTCGATAACTATCAACTATCTCTGCCTTTTACCCTGCATGGTGAGCGCGGGCGGGATTGTTTGTGTTGAAATTAAGCAATCCCACCTACGCATGATTTGTGCCAGTAGTTCTCACCTTCAGAACCATAGCGGTCGGTCTCGAGGTCAATATCGCTATTGCACACGATACATGTCTCCAAAGAACCTCACCTCCTCGCAACCAGCCATGCAATCCAAGAAGTAAAAGGCCTCAGTAAGTGAGACCTTGCTTGAGGCAGAGCGTTTGCCCTTTACGCCATAGTGATTGAGCCAACCAAGGACAGTCGGACTAGACAAACCAAGAACGATTCCCAGTTCATAGACGCGAGCACCCCGATCAACAGTCCACACCACTTTTTGGCGACCGTTTTTTCCTTCCTTGATCACAGTATCTCCCTTCTGTTAAGGACTCCCAAGAATAGGGAGTGAGAAGCAGACAGGAATACATTTACATGGGCTCTCCAAGACCTATCTGCCTTTCACCCTCTACCCTGTAAAAATTGGGCGGGGGGATGCTTTTCTAACACATAATCTCAGGAGAACAATCCTCCCTAGAGAGATTACACTCAGAGATAGAGTGCTCTAGACATACATAGCACTTGCTAGAGCAGATATGGGTTTGGACATAGTTTCTCTTCTCTATATCCCAGAAGAAGGTTCTAAGGTCATCACACTCAGTGCATTGGAAGATAAAGCCATTGAACTCGGTGGACTTAGTCATCCTGTCCTCATTTATGCGGGGAACGGTGCCAGAGGCTAACTTATTAAGAGAGCCACAATTCTCACAGTAGAAGTCAAGAACTATGGGAGCACCCATGATAGACCCCCTTTCAAGAGGTTAAGAGGCTCAGGTAGAGCCACATAAATGTTCCACGTGAAACACTTATGAAGTGCTACCTGATAATAGGGCGAGAGCCCCCTCCCAGGCCTGGTATTACAACCTGAGAGAGGGCTCTGCCTATTAGCAGTGGCCTGCCAGACTATCCGATGACCTTGGAGGCCTTCTGGATAATCTTCTTGAGAGCGTCTTTGGTTGCGTCATCGACACTCTCCATGCCCAGTAGGGCGTTAAGCGTGGTGTTGAAGGCTGGATAGGTTGTATCGAACGCAACCTTTGCAGCCTTGTTGGCCTTGCGCTTAGACTCTGCAGCAAGGCGGTTGGTTTCTGACTTTGAGGAGACGAAGTCAATCATCTCGTCGTAGTCCATGGCAGAGGCTCTTTTGAGGTCTGTCCAGTCTACATTTGACCAGCCGGCAGCAATAACTGCATCAACCCCGAGGGAGATGATGTAGCCAAGCCACACTTGACGCTGATAGATGTTTGTGTTGAAACGCTTATCAACACCCTCAACATCAGCCTTCTTACCCTCGGTGACGAGGGCAGACGCTACCTTCTCACGCAGAAGGTTGAGATACTCGGCTGGCTCAAGACCAGCAGAGAACAACTCAGCCAACTTACGGCGAAGGTCTGGGTCTACGAGGTCCTTAGAACCTGCGTAGAACGCAGCATCAACGGCAGCAGAAACCTGCTCTTGCGTAACTTCTAGTGTCTTTGTGGACATTGAAGTTCCTAACTGGGATAGGGATACTCACACCCTGTGAGCGTAACCTAACCCGTGTCTAGTGTGGAATCGAACAGGCTGAAGGGTCAGCCCCATAAATGCACATACTATAAGTAGTCACCAGACCTAGACTAAAGGCAGGTAGCGTGGCTACACCCAATCCCGCACTCCCCGTGCTAAGGTGTCTGCGCTTTAATTATTTAAGCAATAAAAAAAGCGCAGGCTAAAGTAGCCTACGCTGGGCGAGCCGTTCGTCATCGCCACACTAAATAGTAATGCTCTCCGAATACTGTCTCCTACGTCGCTTTTGTCCATAGTGACCCCTATGGGTTAAATGTCCTTTCTGTCCGGTATCGCCAGGTGAGACAGGCCATTGGGACCTATGGAGGCTAGGCAGTGGCCAAAATTTTTCAAGGTCGGGGGGATCTGAGGCAGTGGCTGGGAATAAATTGCTCGGGGCCGGTGTTACTATTAGCTGTCCTGCCAATCGGGGGACACTAACTCATATCTCGTCTAAGGAGAGAAATGGCTACTATGAACTATGTCTATACACAACCTACCACTATCAACACTATTTATCCTGGGTTCAATCGCTGGGCTATTGGATTTGATCCACTACTCAATACGCTGGGTCAGATTTCTCAAGCGAAGGATAACTATCCACCTTATAACATCCGCAAGGACGGGGATAAATACATCCTTGAAATGGCCTGTGCGGGCTTCTCTAAGGATGAACTCTCGGTTACGGTCAAAGAGCTTACTCTGACTGTCTCAGGTACAAAAGAAGGCGAATCAGAGGACTACCTCTATCAGGGCATTTCAGCTCGCAACTTCTCTAGGAACTTCGCTCTAGCAGAATACGTCGTCATCAAGGGTGCAAAACTTATTGACGGGCTGCTGACAATCACAATGGAACAAGAGCTTCCAGAGGAGAAGAAGGAGAAGACAATCACTATTAAGTGATATAGTTACACCCACGTTCCAGGGTACCGCCGCGTAACGGAAGATCTGCAGGTCTAAACCGCTAAGGTAACTCCTCATAATTGACATAGAGGGGTCGTAAGGGAAATGTCCACCACGGGGCACTGGGCCCTGGAACATCTTGACCTTTAGCTCAGTTGGCAGAGCAAGGCACTGTTAATGCCTGGGTCCCTGGTTCGAGCCCAGGAAGGTCAGCGGCGATACGTGTGATTCCGTATGAAAGATTACGATCTACGTGTCACCCCATTTATTCCCGAATCGTATAACGGTAGTACAGGTGCCTCTGGAGCACTCAGTTGTGGTTCGAATCCATGTTCGGGAGCTGGATAGGATAGGATCTATATATGAATGAACAAGAGAAAGAGCATGCTCGTAAGTTAGTCCAGCAGGCTAAGCAAGGTCTTAGCCAGTCAATTGATGCAACGCTGGCTGAGAACAAAGATATCTTAGATAAGCTTGGTTCAGACTTCGATGAGAATGGTGTACCCTACTGGTGGAAGTCTCAACAAGTGAGTGAGGATTAATATGTTCGCAGTACTAATCGGCGTCATCGTTGGCGTACTGACATCAAAACTCTTCGCGAAAGCGCGTCCGACTGTAGAGGATGAGGTTAAGATCCCTTGTTCTGCATGTGGTCGCACTTATTGGACTGGACGTCAGAACATTAGATCTCAAAACTACTGTGGGATCTGCTAATGCCTACCTTTGATTATAAGTGTATGAAGTGTGATTCGGTCGTAGAGATGCACATTTCCTCCTCTGCAACCGATACGATCTACTGTACTAGCTGCCAAGGTGTCATGACCAAGCAATACACCCCTCCCGCTGTGATCTTTCGTGGTGGTGGCTGGGGCGGTCAATAGTCTGTATCTCTGCTAGACTATCAATAACTACTAGAGAGGGCTGTAATGACAACTCTTGCCGCGTTTCAAGGTGATGGATGGGCTGTAATCGGAGCGGATTCACGAGCTACCGATGATTCAGGAGAAGTATTTGTTCTTGGAAACCCAAAAATATCTATCAATGGCCCTTACATATTTGCTGTAACCGGCGCTTCCCGTGGTGGAAACTTAGTTCAACAAGGTTGGGTCCCGCCAAAACCGCCCGCGACTACCGATGTGAACAAGATTGACATCTTTATGACGAGAAAATTCATTCCGTCGATGCGTAAGTTATATATGGATGCAGGTTATGACGCCAAAGATGATGGTGAGGCCGCATACACAGACTCTGCACTGCTCGTTGCAGTCAAAGGAATCATTTATCCGATCTTCCAAGACTATTCTTGGGACAGAGATGCCCGCCGAATTTATAACGGTGGCTCCGGTGGATCAATTGCACTAGGTGCTATGGTTGCACAAGGCATTGAAAAGGTACGTACACCTGAAGCCGCCGAAAAGATTATTCGCAAATCAATTGAAATCTCCACTGAGTGGAATGCTTATTGCATGCCTCCAGTTATTACTCACATTCAGAGAGCGTAATCACCTTTTCTCTGAGAGTATTCTCCTATGGCACTTAACTATGATCAATTAAAGCATCCTAAGAAACGCCCTCCCGTTGTTATTGCTGGCGTCACTGTGCCAACCCTTTCTTCCTTTTGGACTACTGGACAAGCAATTGAAGGCTCAATGACAACCGCTACCTCAGGTGAGGAAGCAAATGAGGCGGGGGAATCCTCTGCCACGGAAGCTGGAGAAACTAGTGCCCCCACTACAGGAGCCGCTAGCGCTGGAGGCGACGCCTCAGCAGGAGCAGCAGCGCCAGGAATGTGACCGGTGCTCAGCTAGAGCGCTAGTCCAATGCAACTTCCCATTTGGGGAGCTGTACTTTTGCATGCATCATTACAAAGACCTTGCTTCTGCCCTTACAGAACGCGGATGTATTGCTAAAATTCTAGAATACTGAGAGTTAGGATTCGGGTAGATGCCATATGGTAGCGGCGGCGGTCAGGACATGGTCCGGGCCTCAAGCAGAAGCGGCAATCTAGTAAGCGGCATTATGGGCGCTGCACTAGGCGCCTACAAAGATGCTAACGAACGACTTGCAGATCGTCATGAATTTGATTACCGTCAAAACCGTCGTGATGACTCTATGATTAAACAACGTGCTGCAGATGCTGCACTCCATCATATGAAGAACAATAGTGATTACTCTGTTGCAGATAAGTGGATGAAACAACATGGATCTGATTGGTCTAAAGATCCTGAAACAGGAAAATTAAAAAGAACAACCCGTCGTGGAGCAAAAGCAGGTAAGTTTGCTGCCGGTGGTGGTACAGGTTATTCTGCTGATCTTGTTGAAAACACTCGTTTAAAGAAAGAAATTCAAGAACTTAAATTTAAACAAAAGCAAAATGATGCAGCTGCTGGTATGGGTAATAAGAAAAAGGGTAAGGGTGCAGGAACAACACCTGCCACAAAAAACCCTGGATCAAACATTACTCCCCCTGTTGGTGGAAAGAAAACAAATAATAAAGCTAAAGGTCTTCCTGCTAAGAATTCTGGAAAGATAACTCCCCCACCTGCAGAACCATCATCTCCTGGTTTTAATGGTGGGCCAACCTTCGATGGTGAAGGAAATAATACTCAAAGCGCTGCCGGTAAGGCGTACGCTAAGAAGAAAGCCCAAGCTGCGGGTAAGGTTACACTCCCCAAACCTGTTGCAGCAAAGAAAGCAACTACAGCTAAAAAAGCAACGACTTCTAAGAAAAGCACCGGAGGAACAATCTAATGGCAAAAAGCGGCAACCGCGTAATGAAGCAAAAGACGGAGAAGGCAAAGGCGCAAGCACGTGATGCCTATAAGGGTCGTCAGCTTGGTATGGCTGTTCCTGAAGACTATCGTAAAGAGTCTGTGCACGTATTAGAACGCCCATCTAAAGAAGAGCGCGAAGCTCAAAATGAAGCCGATGCTATTAGCCGTAATAAAGCTGCAGAGGAGCTAAATGCTGCCGATAAAAGGGCTGCCAGAACTGTCTCAGGCAAAACGGTTAAAGCAAAGCCATTAAAGCTTGAAGAAAAAGATTATAAGCACAAGTCTAATGCGGATCACCAGTCTGTACTTCCTGTTGTAGAAAAGAAGGCAAAGCGTCGCCAAGCTGAAAAAGAGCTTGGAATGGGATTATCGCGTGTTACTAGAAGTGGCAGCATTCAACCCCTAGTAGGTACTGAAAAAGAAAAAGCTCAAAATATCCTTGTAGCTAACGATAAAGAACTTTTAAAGGAAACAGCAAAGCGTGCGGCTGCACGTGATGAAAAGGCCTCTAAAGTAGACCTTACCCCAAATCAAAAGAAAGAGCGTACACAACGTCAATTAAAGCGTTTTGCAAAAGACTACGCTATTAAACAAGCTAGTGGTAAAAGCGTAAGTCTTCCCGCTGCTGAGTCTGGCACTGCTGCACCTGGTCAGGCTCCAAAGAACAGAACAACTAAGTCTTTAAAGGTAAAAAAGACTTACAACAAAAAGACTGGAAGAACCAACGTAACATCAACTGGTGGCGCACAGGTATTTCCTGGTGATGGTAAAGCTGGAATCTTAGATCTAGGTAATGTTGCTCCAGCAGTAGGCGCTGCACCGGCAGTTGGAAGTCGTAGAGAGAAGCAAGCTCGACGTCGTCAAGAATACCGTATTAAAAAGGGTGTTTTATCTCCTGAGCCTAAAAAGAGCAAAAATGGAAAAATTAGTAAAAAAGAGCGTGAAAGAGGGCGTGTTCGTAACAATTATGCAAAGCAGCTTGAAGGAAATCCGGCAGCAGCTGCCGCTGTAAATGAGCGTAAGCGTTCTAAGATTGAAAATACAGATAAGCTTGCTAGAACTCGTGCGGGACGCATTGATGCTGAACGCGATATGTTGAAGGGCTCTTTGTTAGAAAAAGCAACTTCTATGGCTCCGGGAACTCCTGGTCGTGCAAAGCTTGCTGAAACAGCATTTAAATTAATTCAAGAACCTAAACAGACAAAGACTCTTAGAGAAGCTATTAAGTCTGGAGAAGGCGATTCTGCTCTAGATTCAAGAGTTGTATCTAAAGACGGTTCTGGTCTTGATAAGAAAGTCACATATCGTTCAGGGCCTAAATTTAGTAAGGTTGTTGGGGATGTAAATAATCCAGATCTTACAAAAACCCCTAAAACTGTTAAGGCTGATATTGGTGCCCCACGTTTGACTGAACAAGTTCAGGCAGCAGGAAACCACCCAGTACGATTAACTGGTCGCAAAAAGGATCCAGTCACTGGTGAACTTCGTGGAACAGGGCATATTGAGCTTCAGACAGCTAAGCAAGTTTATGAAACCCCTCAAAGCATAAAGGGAACAGTTGAAGATAAGAAGTGGCATATTCAGCAGAATATCCGTGTAAAGCATGAAAAGGGTGATTCACCTATTGAGCCAAAGTACCTTAACAGCTATATTAAGGATTTTGCTCAAAAGAATAAGCTTGATCATAACACCGCTGTTCACGTAATGCGTATGGCACATTTAGAGCATCAATCTCACGAAGCTAGTGGTGGGAAGCGCGGAAATCCAAAGCCATGGCAGACGATTACTTCCGGAGCTATTGAGCATCGTAAGCGCCGTATCGGTACAGAAACTGAGATTAAAGAGCGCTCTACAGCTAAGCAGAGTATGAAGAAGGCAGAAGCCAAGGAGCAACGCGGTGGAGGCAATAACACCAAGAAGGTAAGAGCTGAGACTCTTGCTAATAAGGTGCTTAGTAAGTTTACTGCGGTAGACGATGGCTCCAAGAAAGCGTAAACCTGTAAGAAAGGGCATGTCCCTAGCTGTTCAAGCTGCTAATCAGGGTGACTATGTATGGCACCCTGATGAGAAAGTACACAGCTGGACCTGTGATAAGTGTGGAGAAAAGATCAAAGCACGCCCAGATTTACATGATAGTCGCATTAGCTTAAGTCAATTTGCGATGGAGAATAACCTTAAAGTCATTGGCGCTAAGTCAGTTGACCACGTTCGCCGCAACTGCGGCCCAGAACCACGACCAGCGTATCGAAAGGATATCGATGGCTAAGTCAAAAGAAAAAGTTGTAGGCGGTGGCAAGGTTTATAAGGGCTCTAAGCAAAATGGTGGGCGCCCTATAGTGGTAAAACACTATAAAGAAAATGGGGAATGGAAGACTACCACCACTAATGCAGCTCGCCACAAGGTTGAAAAGAGTCGTGGAAAGAAACTTTCACGTAATGTTGACGTAGACCATATTGATAACAATAAGAATAACGATTCTAGTGGTAATCTTAGGACCATGTCCCACGGCAAAAACGTAGCCAAGGAGAACAAGCGTAGAGCTGGAAAGAAGGCAAAGTGAAGTCTAATCCTCATTCTAACGTCAACCATCGTGCCTTTAGCATGGATGACCTTGAAGGTCTGAAAAAGGGTGAAGTTGACTGGAGCGCTATGGAAGCTGAAGCTAAGCGTGACCTAAGAAAAAATAAAAAAGCTATTGAAAAGAGTCCTGAAGACTACGAATACTAAGACATATGCCAAAAAATCCCTGGGTCTGTGAGATCTGTGGTAAATCGTATGTCGTTGCATCATTAGCACGATGGTGTGAAGAAAAGCACTTGGAGGAAGAATATGGCAAAAACAGCTAAGAAGGCGGCTGCAAAATCTCCAGCCTGGACACGTAAAGCTGGCCAAAATCCTAATGGTGGTTTAAATGCTACTGGCCGCGCTTCTGCTAAAAAAGAGGGGCATAACCTAAAACCTCCAGTAAAAAAGGAAGAAGCAGCAAAGTCTAAAAAGTCAGCTGCTCGTCGTAAGTCCTATTGTGCCAGATCTGCTGGTCAAGCAAAGATGTTTCCAAAAGCCGCTAAGGACCCAAATAGCCGTCTAAATAAAGCAAGACGTGCTTGGGATTGCTAGATAAACTTATCTAGTCCCTACGCGCATGGGATTATAAACTCTCTAGAGAAAAGGTAATAAATGACACTCCCAGTAGATAATAGCGGAAACGTAGCCGTTGACTTTGTATGGGGTAACTTCCCTATCCAACCAGATCAGGCCCGTACCGGATCCGGAGCTTCTGTAGTCGTTGCAAACAACGCAGCTCAGAACCACGGATGGTCAGGATACTCTGTATATCCAAGCTCAACCCTTACAGAAAATAACACCACAGTAACTCTTAATCAGCTTTCCTACACTGTAGCCCCAGATAACCATGTTATTGCATATCAGGGCTGGAACTCGTACCCATCAACAGACGCACAGTCTGGTGTACTTCCAAGTCAGATGCCTTGGTCACCAATTACCTATGTAAGCGGTTCAGGCGTTGTTTCTGGTGCTTCATATGTAACTGTTCCAAACGTTATTGGAAATAACGTACAGGGTGCAGAAGATGCCCTACACGTTGCTGGCCTTGACGTAGTAATCGCTACTCGCACCTCTGGTGCAACACTTGCAAACCACGACACTGTATACAGCCAGAGCATTGCGGCTGGTGCTTCTAGCATCGCTCAGGGCACTTCTGTTACAATCACAGTTTACAAGTTCCACGATGCCTCAACTAACCCAGCAGGAAACATTAACGGATAATATCCGTAAAAAGAAGAAGCCCCCGAATATCGGGGGCTTTTTCATTTATACCGTCTTTAAGAAGGCATTAACGGCATAGTTGTCGGTTCTATACCGGTTGTAATAGTTAACGTGCCAAGGACTGAAGTCCTTGCCGTGACCACTCATGGAGTAGGCAATCTCGGCGTTAACTAGGGGATTTTTTAAGGCATTCCTAGACTTTAAGCAATAGTAGGAAACCCGGTACTTTAAAGCACCGTATAGATTGATCTGAAATAGTCCATAAGAATCATCACCGGTTCTAGGGTTGAGATTGTGAGTTCCAGGATGTCCTTGCGACTCTTTCATAGCAACCCCGTAGGCAACACGAAGCGCTTGACCTTTAAAACCCACATATTTGAGTAAATAAAGGAGCTGAGCTTTAGTTAGGGTTTTGGCCTTTAGTAAGGCTGTGATTGGATCTACGGCTACTTTATGGGCTACTGGTTTTACTACAGTAGCTGGTAAGGCGTATGCCGTATTTGCGATGCAGGTGAGTGCTGCAAAGATGAGACAAAATATTCTATTTTTTGCATTTATAAACACACTATCTCCTAGGCTAGAGGACCAATCCTAACCACCCTATATCTTTCACCTATAGGAGGCAATTTAGCGTCTGTCTGCCAAATTCGGGCTGCAATCCTTTTGTTACGTAGATGCGTGATGGCCCAGTTTCCCAGGCCATGGGTATACCGTAGCAGTAGTTACAGGGGTTCAGCAACCGTTATTATGGGTTAAAATAGGTTAATCGAGAGGAAGTAAATATGGACAAATCGGTCAAATGTAACATGTGTGATAGTAGAGCTATCTATGACGTCGCTAACCCTAGTGGTGCTGATCAGCAGTTTTGTGATCTCCACCTTCCATGGTTTATAAATAAGCGCACACTCCCAGATAACGTCTCATACCTCATTGACGAGCCACTTGATTGGCCTGAAGATAAGCTTGAAGAACTTCGAGAATTGAGGAAACAAGATGCGAGTGGAACGAATAATAACGAAACAAGCACATCCAGTCCCAAGCCAAGTGCGCCCTCCACAGGGTCCGTTTCCACCGGAAGTACTGGCTCAACCAAAAATAATAAGGGAGTATCCAAGACAGGGTGATGACGGCAACGTCGCTGATTCTGTAGACGGTACTGCTCAAAATAACTTTAAACCTACCCGTTGGTTTCGTTGTAACGAATGTACAATGCTAGTTAGTGAAGCTCAACTAGAAACCCACATTTGTGAGGAATAACAATGACTGATTCATTAGCCGATAGAACTATGCGCTTGGCTCAAGAAGCCCTGGCACAAAACTCTTCGCGCATGAGTCAAAATGAGATCTTAGAGCAGGTTAGGGCTCAAACAGATCAGGTCCTTAGCACTCAGATGCAACGCCACATAATGAAGGGTAAAAGATACCTAACTGAGGCTGAGCAGACATTTGGTATGACAAATCCTGGTCAAACAACAAATCTTATTGATGTTAGGTATGACCAAAGAAAATATTGGGCTGAAAACGCTGCTGACTTAATTGAAGGCGATGATGCAGAGCTTCATGCACCAGCAAACTTCTCCGGTGCAGATGTTCAAGCACCAACCCCTACCAGTAAAATTGATAGGCCAAGAACCATTGCCGCAGCTTTTGATGAAGAGCGCCAGGTTTTAACTATCATATTTAGTACTGGGGTTATCTATAACTACTACAGCGTTACTGTGGGGGAATGGATTACCTTCAGAAATCTATCTACTAAGTGGAGATATATTAGGGACGTACTTGATGGAAAGCCTAGAGGATACGCAAGTCAGGCAGATATTCCACCTCAGCTACAACATCTAGCTCATAGAGCCTATAGAACTGCTCAGATTGGAAAAGCACTTAGCTAATGGCACAGACACACGATATCGGCTCATTTTATTGGCACACTATAAATTATGGATTTAAGCCAAAAGAGCTATGGGAAAAAGCTGAAAGTCAAGAGATCGATCCCCCATTTAGACATGGTAAGGGGATTGCTATTCGAGTTCCCTTTACAACAAGGGGGGTAGTTCTTGCTAAATGGAAAAAGACTGGTTTCAGTGAGGCAGAGGCCTTAACCTATGCAGTCAATGGACGGGGTTTAAAGTTGGATGAGGTAAACTGGGATACTATACGATATGGGGCAGAGGATGATAAGTCTAAAATTCAAGAGGCGTAAGTCGGTAAAGCGCGAACTTAGCCGTATTCAAAAGCGAATTCAGTACCTTAGCAATGATGATCTAGCTGCTTGGGCTGAAAGTTCTATCTATGACGTAGCACGCAATATCTCAGGTTGGCGTAAGCACCAAGATTCATTTCATTTAAAAGAGGCTACCATGGCTGCAGAAGTCCTATTCGAGGCTCTAAATACCATTAGTCGGAGAGAAGAAAATGCGTGAGGATTTTGAATTTAATGACTTCGAAGAAGAGGACGACTCTTCCTCCGATTTTGACATGGAGAGCGTTTATGAATACGACGATGACGAAGAAGAAGAGTTCGATGACGAAGAAGATTTTGAAGATGATTTTGATTCCGATGATTCTGACGATTCTGATGACTTCACTCCCCTTCATGAAGAAGACTTTGAAGAAGAAGACGATGAGCTTGATGAGCTATCTAGAGAGTTCGTTAATTCACTTGTAGACAAAATCATGTCCTTTATGAAGCTTCTTGTAGGGCACGATCTTCATCCCTACCAAAAGCCTCTTGCTAGAAGAATTATTGAGTCTGTAATCATTAATGACGGCGAGGAAGTTACTGCCCTTGCCTCACGTCAGTCTGGAAAGTCTGAAACTGTTGCGGATACCGTGGCGACTCTTATGGTGATCCTTCCACGCCTAGCCAAGATGTACCCAGATCTTTTGGGTAAATTTGGGGATGGCATTTGGGTAGGCATGTTTGCCCCAGTCCAGGCACAGGCAGAAACCTTGTATGCAAGAACAGTATCTCGGCTTACAAGTGAGCAGGCACTAGAGGTACTTGGCGACCCAGAAATTGATGACACTACGGCTAAAAGTCCGGGAGTTACTAGAAACATCCGTCTAAAGAACTCAGGATCATCCCTAATGATGATGACCGCCAACCCACGAGCTAAGATTGAATCTAAGTCATTCCATCTCATAATTATTGATGAGTGCCAAGAAGCTGATGACTTTATCGTTTCTAAGTCAATTGCTCCTATGGGAGCTTATTACAATGCTACCTTGGTAAAAACTGGCACTCCAACTACCCATAAGAACAACTTCTACCGATCAATCCAGTTTAATAAACGACGTCAGACTGGAAGAACTTCTAAGCAAAATCACTTCCAGTGGGACTGGAAAGACGTTGCAAAGTTCAACCCTAACTATGAAAAGTTTATTAAAAAGGAAATGCTCCGTATTGGTGAGGACTCCGATGAGTTCCAGCTATCGTACAACTGCAAATGGCTTCTTGAGCGCGGTATGTTCGTAACGGGTTCGGTTATGGATGACCTTGGAGATACTTCACAGGAGATCCAAAAGTCATACCACATGTCTCCGGTTGTTGTTGGAATTGATCCAGCACGTAAGATGGACTCCACTGTAGTTACAGTCGTATGGGTTGACTGGGATCGTCCGGATGAATTCGGGTATTACGACCATCGTGTCCTTAACTGGCTAGAGATCCAGGGAGATGATTGGGAAGAGCAATACTTCCAGATTGTAAACTTCTTAGGAAACTACGATGTCTATGCTGTAGCGGTTGATGCCAACGGTGTGGGAGATGCCGTAGCCCAACGTTTAAAGATGCTTCTTCCTAGAGCTGAAGTTATGTCTATTACTTCTAGCCCTACCGAGCAATCCAAGCGTTGGAAACACCTGCAAGCCCTAATTCAACGTCAGCTAATATCCTGGCCAGCTCACGCTAAGACGCGCCGACTCCGTATTTGGAAGCGTTTCTACCAACAGATGACAGATGCCGAAGTTCAATACAAGGGCCCTAACTTTTTGGTAGCTGCCCCAGAAGAGGCTCACGCCCACGATGACTTTGTAGATTCCTTGGCCTTGGCATGTTCCCTGACTCAAGAGTTGGTTATGCCAACTGTGGAAGTTAGCTCTTCTCCGTTCTTTTAATTTACGGGGAGTTTAGGGCGAAAAATACACCAAATAGGTCCAGACTTACACCTGAGGCCCTCAATCTCAACCCTATAGGAGAAATAAAAATGGCAGAAAACATTGCCCCAACACCATCGTTCCCAGAGCGCCCTGGCAATACTTACGAGCGTAAGTTTAGCCCAGCGACACCTGGTCTACGTGGACCTCTTCGTTTTGAAGAGGGTGTAGCAACAGATACAGATGTACCTAATGACTTCCAGCTTGGAATTAACCAGGGATATGACACCCCTGCTGTTCGTCCTAACCACAACACTAACGTATTCGAGAAGCCGGCTGCAGAGACAATGGGCGAGCGCGCTCACGTCGGTTCTGCTGCATGGGTAGAAGCACCTACCTACATCTCAGAGTATGAAGATGGCAGCTTCACTGATTACTCAGAAGCTACCTTCGATGAGGTTGTACGTTCTGGTGGTCGCTATCAGCGTCCCAACCCAGCACAAGTTAACGACTAAGTAAGATATACTTATAGTTGGTTCCCGGTCTTGTACCCCTTCTCCGAGACCGGGGCCATCTATTAGGGGGAATAAAAATTGGCAACAGCTTCAAATCAAAAACTTTGGAACCAAGTTCTTCGTGAAGCGAAGGCTAAGTATCCGCCTAAGAATCCTAAACACCCGATGAATAGAGCGGTTGCTAGTTGGGCTACAAAGGAATATGAACGAAGAGGCGGGACTTGGGGTCCTATAGAAATTCCAGATCCTAAGGCAGAAGCTCTTAAGAAACAAAAAGCTAAAATTGCAGAGAAAAAACGCGAAAAGAAGAAGGCAGGATTAGTTTAATAAATGAGCATTGACTTTAGTCCTCCGTCTTATAGAGCTGCGTCCTCTGACCTAACTATCTCTATTTCCCCACTGGGACTTGTAGAGCTTGCTGATGAAGAATTTGAAGTTCATGGTCCACGTCTAAATCGCTACTCTCTTAACTGGGCAATGTATTTAGGACACCACTGGCCCTATCGCCGCGAGCTTGGCGAATCACAGATGGTTTATAACTATTACCGCGCCTTTACAGATTACATAATTAACTTTACATTTGGACGTGGAGCAGCTTTCCGCAGCCCACATGCAACAGAGGCAATAGTTCCAGACATTCTAAAAAGAGTCTGGGAAGTAGATAATGATAAGCATGGCGTACTCTGGGAGATGGGTCAACAAGGCGGCGTATCAGGAGACTGCTTTGTTAAAGTAGCCTATGAAGAGCCTTTTAAAGATACCGTTGGTCGTCAGCATCCGGGTAAGGTACGTGTCCTTCCACTAAACGCTTCATTCTGTTTTCCAGAGTTTCACCCACATGATCGTTCAAGACTTATTCGTTTTAAGCTTAAGTACCGCTTTTGGGGCACGTCTCTAGAGGGAACTCGTCAGGTTTACACCTATACAGAAATCCTTACAGATGACCGCATTGAAGAGTACATCAACGATGAGCTCATTGACTCACGTCCAAACCCAATTGGCGTAGTCCCAATTATTCATATCCCTAACGTACGTGTTTCAGGATCCCCTTGGGGACTTTCTGATTGCCATGACCTAATTGTTCTAAACCGTCAGTATAACGAAGTTGCTACTGATATCGCAGACATCATTAACTACCATGCGGCACCCGTTACAGTTATTACCGGTGCTAAGGCCTCGTCCCTAGAAAAGGGACCTAAGAAGGTCTGGGGCGGTCTTCCTAAAGACGCCCAAGTCTTTAACCTAGAAGGTGGCGGCCAAGGTCTAGAAGGCGCCATGAAATATCTAGAAACAGTTAAAAGATCAATGCATGAGATGATCGGTGTACCAGAAACTGCATTGGGTCAGATTCAACCCATCTCTAATACCTCTGGAACCGCCCTTGCTATTCAGTTCCAGCCTTTGATGAATCGATACCAGCAGAAGGTAATTCAATATGGTGAAGGACTTCGTCGCATTAATGAGCTAGTTCTTTTAACCATTGGTCTTAAAGAACCTCAGCTATTTACATATAACCCAGATTTTAATGGCCCTATCCGTGGAGATCAGCTACCACAGCTTGATCCAAATGATCCTATGACCTATCAGTCGTATGTACATTTCCCACAGCCATTGCCTCTTGATAAGCTTATTGTTCTTAGTGAGATCCAGACCAAGATGTCTATGAACCTAGAGAGCCGTAAGGGCGCTCTACGTGCTCTTGGTGAGGAGTTCCCAGATCTTAAGCTTGAAGAAATCCGCACTGAGCTTATTGAGGATGCCAAGTCTGACGGCGCACTCAACCTACTAAAGGCTCAAGTCAACGCAGCTATTGCATCTCTAACGGGCATCATGCCAGACGGTGGTGGAGAACTACCTCCTGGAGCAGAGCCTGGAGATGGAACCGGTCCTGGACCTTCTGGACAACCTGGAGTAATCACCCCATTTGAGGCGGAGACTCTAGACCAGATGGCCAACGACTTGGTCACCAAGGCCTACGGAACAACACTTCCAAAGGCTAGAAGTGGCGAAGATGATACCAGTCAGGACTCTAAGTATCCTGAAGGGTAATAAATAGTTTAGCCAGACAAATACCGCAATATTTGAAAGGCTATACACCACTGAATCAATCCGCAGGTCATCGTGATACTCATTCGGACAACGACCTCTTAAACCTAAGGAATAACTATGTCAGAACAGGCAACCGTTGTTGATACAGCTGTAGCACAAGAAGCCTTCCAGGCCGAAGTAACTTCAGCAGTAGAAAACACTCAAACCGTTACACCCGTCCAATCACAGTCAGGAAAGTCATACACAGAGGAAGACCTTCGTAAGGTCCGTGAGCAAGAGAAATCAAAGCTCTACCCTCAAATTGACTCGCTTAAGGAAGAACTAAATATCCTTAAGAAGGACCGTGAAGAACGACTCGCTGAGGCAGAACGTGCCCGTGTCGAGCAAGAAGCAGACGCCCGTAAGAAGGCAGAAGCTGAGATGGATGTCCGCAGTCTTCTCGAAACAAAAGAACGAGAGTGGGCGGAGAAGTTGGAAGCAGAACGCTTAGAGCGTGAAAAAGCTTTCCTACTCCTAGATCGTGAGCGTCAGTATTCAGAACTAACAGAATACCGCACTGCACGACTTCAACAGGAGCAAGATAATATTCTTCCTGAGCTACTTGATTTAATCTCTGGAAATTCCAAAGATGAAATCGACCAGAGTATCTTAGGGTTAAAGGAACGATCAGCTCGTATCCTTGATTCAGCGCAAGCAGCTACCCAGAGTTTGCGTCGAGAGATGACGGGGACAAGAACTACTTTGCCCCCTACCTTGGAAAACAACTCGGATCAACAACAGTTTACAGCGGAACAAATTGCCGCTATGTCGGTTGCTGACTATGCAAAATACCGTTCGCGTTTGATCCCAAATCTAAACGCAAACGGCAAGGGAATTTTTGGGTAAGTAAGAAAACAACCACTTATAACTAAGGAGTAAAACCGACATGGCATCAGCCGTAACAGGTACCGGCAATCTCGCCGCAGCACCTACAGCTTATTCTGGCGCTAACAGCCAGCTGACTCAGGCGATTCAGACCATCTGGTCAAAGGAAATCCTTTTCCAGTCAATGCCTATCCTCCGCTTCGAACAGTTCGCTGTTAAGAAGACTGAGCTAGGCGTCGCCCCAGGTCTCCAGATCAACTTCATGCGTTACAACAACCTCGGATTCGCTTCAGCTCTTGTTGAAGGTGTCCGTATGTCAACTAACGCTTTGACAGCACAGCAGTTCTCGATCACAGTTGCAGAACATGGTTATGCAATTGCAGTATCAGAGCTTCTTCTTAACGCATCATTCGATGACGTTATGGCATCAGCATCACGTCTTCTTGGACGTAACATGGCTCTCTATCTTGATGGCCAGGCTCGTGACACCCTCATGGCTGCTTCTTCAGTCATCTACGGTTACGATCGCACAGGTATCTCAGGTGTTAACAGCTGGTACGACAATGGAACCGCAGCAACATCACGCGCTTCATTGACCGGTTCTTCATACCTCACAACTGCGACAGTTAAAGACGCAGTAGAGACCCTCGCAACCAAGAACATCCCTCGGTTGGGCGAAACTTATGTTGCTTTCGTTCACCCTCACCAATCACGTCGTCTTCGTGACAATTCAGAATTTATTGAAGTCACCAAGTACGCTGCTCCAGGAAACTTCATGCTCGGTGAAGTCGGCCGTCTCTATGACACCGTATTCATTGAGACCACTCAGGTCAAGAAGACCCCAGGTGGTGCTGGTTCAGGTTACACAACCGACACAGCAGTAGCTCCAGGATCAATCTCTTACCCAACTGGTGGAGGTTACACAACCCCAACAACAGTTACCGGTAACGGTGCAGCAGATCGCTATAGCGCAATCTTCATTGGAGATAACGCATTCGGTCACGCTATCTCACTCCCAGTCGAACTCCGCGATGGCGGTATTCTTGACTTCGGTCGTGAGCACGCATTGGCTTGGTACGCAATCTATGGTCTTGGCCTTATTACAGATCAGTCTGTAATCATCGCAGAAACCAACTAATTAAATAACTGGGGGAGGGCCTTGAAACCCTCCCCCAACACAAACACTTAGGAGAATAATAATCGTGGCAAAAGCAAAAGTAACAGATGTAACTGGACGTCAGCGTGAGCAGCTTCTTAAGGACAACATCGAAGCTATTCAAAAGCGCTCAGAAGAAATGTCAATCGCTTCCCAAGTTGAAGCCCAGCGTCTAGAGACAGAAGTCCTAGACTTGACAGCCGGTCCAGTACCGACAGTAGTAGACGAAGTGGAAAGCGTAGGAGTCGACCTAGCGGACGATTCAACCGTTATTAGAGTTGCAGAAGATTTAGATTTTGTAACAATTGGAGTAGGTAATCACTTCTCCTTTAAAGCCGGTCAGAAGTACAAAGTTGCTAAACATGTAGCTGAACACCTTAAAGAAAAAGGCTACATTTACGACCGCGCATAAGCAACCCCACTAGAACGCCCACTCCGACAACTGCCCTCCTGTCGGGGTGGGCCTTTACTTTTTAACCTGATTAATTATCAATAGTACGGCATCATACCTCTATAGCCTAGTTGGAGGATAAGTGGCAAATATTCAAACCCTGTCTAACAGGCTTAGAACAGAAATCGGTGACATCGGCCGATCCTTTATAGAACAATTTACAGGGGATGGCGTTACAAGCCAATTCCAGCTACCCTATGCTCCAGTCAAGGGAATAAGCCTTAGAGTTACAGTTAATGGCACTGATGTGTCTAATACAACCTCCGTAGAAGAGGTAAGTGGGCTTTTCCAACTTGGAATTATTCCCAGCAATAATGCTGTAATTAAGGTTAGTGGAGTTGCATATAAGTACTTTACGGATACAGAAATCCAGTACTACATTAGCCAGGCTTTCTATGATCATTCGCACAATGCTACTGATAGCAATGGGGCTACAACAACCCTAGCTACCCTGCCTTTTGTGGAGGAATATCCACTTGTAATTTTGGCTACCTCAATGGCCTTGTACACCCTTGCTACAGACGCCGCATTTGATATTGACATTATTTCTCCAGATGGCGTAAGTATCCCTCGTTCAGAGCGTTATCGCCAGTTAATGGAAGTTGTACAGCAACGAAAAGAACAATACAGAGAGCTTTGCTCACTTTTGGGTGTTGGTCTCTATCGCATCGAGGTTCTTACCCTACGTCGTATCAGCCGCCGTACAAATCGTTATGTACCTGTATACCGTCCACAAGAAGTGGACGACGGCTCTATACCGCAACGCGTCTATCTACCTGTTCCAAACTACGGAGATACGACACCACCAGGACCTGCAGAGCCAAAGGATCTTGAGCTCATGTCCGGTGATGACTTCTACGAGTCCTTTAAGTTTGACATGGATCTTACAAACTGGACCCCTGCAGCACAGGTTCGTCTATTCCCTGAGATACCTGCGGATCAGGTTGGCCCACTATTACTAGCTACATTTACGATTACTAAGAGTGCTTCAGTTACCGGTGGTATACTTGACACTCTAACCATTCACTTACCTAGCTCCGTAACAACAGACCTTCCTCATACGGCATATTGGGATCTACAGCTTACAAGTAACGTTGATGGAACAGTTAAGACCTACCTTGCAGGTAAGGTCTTTACAAAAGCACAAGTAACTATTACTAACCCAGAGGATTACTATGGTTAATACACCAAACTTGATCGGTATGCCGTCTGACGATAGTAACGATCCTTCCGTATATCTTCTTGGAATTAATAACCAAAACGGTGCTACAGGTCCTACAGGAGCTGTAGGCCCACAGGGTGCTACCGGTCCTACAGGAGCCGCTGGTGCAACTGGCCCTACCGGAGCCAGCATTACCGGTGCAACTGGAGCTACAGGCTCTACTGGCCCAACAGGCTCTACTGGTCCAGCTGGAAATATGGGTCCAACCGGTAATACTGGACCTACTGGTTCTCAAGGAAACATTGGTCCTACTGGAGCCACAGGTGCAACTGGTGCAACTGGTGCCGCCTCAACTATTCCTGGCCCTACAGGTGCTGCAGGATCTCGTGGTGCTACAGGTGCCACAGGTGCGACCGGTGCCACCGGTGCTACTGGTGCATCTGGCTCTATCGGCGCTACTGGTGCTGGAGGTCCTGCTGGTGCGACTGGTGCACAAGGACCTACTGGTGCAACTGGTGTTGCTGGTCCTCAGGGTATTCAAGGTAATACCGGTGCGACTGGTGCAACAGGTCCACAAGGTATTCAAGGTTCTATTGGACACACTGGTCCAACTGGCTCAACTGGTGCAACCGGTATTCAAGGAAACACGGGTCCTACAGGTGCTACCGGTAATGCTGGACCTCAGGGTGTAACTGGTCCTCAAGGACCTTTGGGTAATACTGGCCCGCAGGGTGTTCAGGGTATTCAAGGTATTGTTGGCCCTACTGGTGCAACAGGACAACAGGGTGCTGTAGGTCC
>Ga0214164_1000539_pt1 | contig 24786 bp, 30 predicted proteins | sample TroBogepilimnion_13_FD_153003 | JGI IMG/M metagenome (GOLD analysis project Ga0214164, IMG submission 153003) | Freshwater microbial communities from Trout Bog Lake, WI - Practice 03JUN2009 epilimnion v4 | ecosystem: Environmental > Aquatic > Freshwater > Lake > Epilimnion/Euphotic zone ...
AGTTGATGATGATTTTTTAAACCAATGGGAACTTATTCTTGCAGATGTAAACAAGACAGATGTTCCTTTAGAGTGTATAAAGAAGGTTGTAGTTAAACTAGCAGGTGGTCGTCAAAAGACTATCAATATACACACTCTAATCAAGCAGGGCCTGGAGTTAGAAGAAGTCGAAACAATGCTTACAAGATACTTTGCAGAGCACGATCACGAAATTCGAGATGTGGATTTTGTGGTAGACATTAAAGCCGTGGCCAATCTTGTCCAACCCGAAACCGACAAACTATTAGGCAAACTCTAGATCGCAAGGTCTAGAGTTTTTTGCTATAATACAGTATGCCAAAGATTACATTCCACACGTTTACCATGGGCGATGTTGAGGATCCGTATCTATATGCGGCCTTTCCTATTGCAGAATGGCAAAAGACTGAACACGGACGTTGGTGCATGGAACATACCATTGGCGAAGGCGAATTTTTTTGTAGGCCAGATCCCAATACATTTGGATTTCGTGTTACTATTACAGGCGAGTTGTCGGATAAAGACTGTACATATCTTAAATTAAAGTGGGGCAAATGAAAATCTTAGTTACAGGCGGCCTAGGCTTTATTGGGCACAGTGTAGTTCGTGTGCTTGAGAGTTTTCGTCATGAGTGTGCTATTATCGATAGTAAAACCACCTATGGTATTATTCCACAAGCAGAATTAGATTACTTGATGCTAGAACGTATGTGCCACATACATACCCGTAATATTACTATAGCAGACATTAGTGCTCCGTTTGATGACTCGATATTTAACGGGGTTGATGTTGTTATACACCTGGCCAGCTTTCCGAGACAACGAGTAGTGAATAAGAATCCAGCGCAGGGCAGTAGAGTAATGAGCGAAGGCTTGCTTAACTTACTCGAGCTTGGTGTTAAACACAAGATTAAAAAGTTTGTATATGCTAGTAGCAGTATGGTTTACGGTAATTTTAATAAACACGAAATGCACGACGGCATAGACGAGTTGTCTACGTGTAATCCTATCGGGCAGTACGCTATTATGAAATTAGCAGGGGAATGGTTAGTAAAAGACTATTCCAGGCAACACAATTTAAACTATACTATTATTCGTCCTAGTGCTGTGTATGGGTCATACGATGTAGAAGATCGAGTAGTTAGTAAATTTCTTGCCGCTGCCATGAGAGGTGGCGAACTGATTGTACGCGGTGCTGACGATTGTTTAGATTTTACACACGTTGACGATTGTGCCACAGGTATAGCATTGGCTGCAATCAGCGAAGACACTGCCAACGCTACTTACAACATTAGCCGGGGTCAAACACACACGTTATTAGATGCGGCTAATCTTGCTGTTAAAATTGTTGGACAAGGCGTTATTAAAGTTATGGACCACGATGATAACTTTCCATATCGAGGACAGTTAAGCACTATGCGGGCACGTTCAGACTTTGGGTTTTATCCTTCTGTAAATATAGAAGAAGGGTTTCAAGAATATTATGATTGGCTTAGACAGGTGAAATATGATTGATGCATACTACGTTCCGGTAGAAAAAATAAATGAAGTGGCATGGGAAGGCGACTCAAAAGCATACGACTTGGCTCTGTATAATCTAGGACAAGGAGTTGACGAGTTTATCATTGTTAACCCAGCTTTTCCTAATTTTAGATTTGATGACAATGTTTCACTGCCATTGGTTAACTCTAATCGGTGTGTTGTATGGAAATATAAAGACACATGGATAGCAAAATATTTTAAACAAGATTGGATTGCTCAAAAGAAATACTGGGAGGTCAACTGGGAGGTCAACTGGGAGGTCAACTTAGAACTTATCTGGGAACGAAATCCAGACATTGATGAATCAATAAAGTTTGACAAGCCCAGCATCAATGATTTATACGATTTAAACTATGAAATGACCTGGTATGCTGGCCATACATATTTGTCTTCAAATGAAAAGATTTGGGTATATAAATGTCGTTTATCACAATGTGACGTTGTTGGCAGTAAAGACATGGGCTATATTGAACCCGCACATCTTAGAATAATTCGTAATCCGGAGATTCCCGATATAGAATATTCCACAGAGTTAAAGGTACCAGTTTACGATCTTAAGTACGAGTGTGTATGGTATCTAGATCCTAAATATAATCCCAGTAATGATAAAGTATGGGCTATTAAAGTTAAACTTCGAGGCGCAAACAAATCAATAAAAGATATGGGTTATGTTACTCCAAAAATAACCTACAACCCAGCACTTCCAGAACTAAAAATTACAGTCGACAATCGTATTCCATACTATGAGCTAATTTATGAACATGTATGGATGCTAGACAGTGCTATTGCTAATAATGTCTGGGCAGCTAAAATTACTCCAAACAAATCAAAAGGTGTAAAGGCAGCCGGAATAGCTCAAGTTGACTTACCTAAACAATTGGACGTTATCTTTATTAGCTATAACGAACCTAATGCAGAAGAAAACTGGCAGCGGGTCAGAGAAAAAGCTCCAAAATCATTTCGCGTAAACGGTATCAAAGGCATTGTTAATGCACACAAGGCAGCCGCAGAATTGGCCACCACAGATATGTTCTATGTAGTCGACGGAGATGCTTACTTAACCGATGACTGGAATTTTGATTTTCAACCTGGTATATTTGACAGAGACTGTGTACATGTTTGGCGTAGTCGTAATCCTGTTAATGATTTAGAATATGGCTACGGCGGTGTTAAATTAATTCCACGCGAGCTCATGCTGGCCGCTGATGAATCTAATGCTGACATGACCACTAGCATTAGCGATAAATTTAAGGTAATGCCACAGGTCAGCAATACAACTGTGTTTAATACAGATGCCTATAATGCTTGGCGCAGTGCCTTTAGAGAGTGTGCAAAATTAGCTGGTGGTATTATGCGTCGTCAACTAACTCGCGAAAGCGAATCACGGCTAGAAACATGGTGTACCATTGGTGCCGATCGACCTTATGGTGAATATGCTATTGCTGGTGCCTGTGCTGGTCGAAAATTTGGAGAAATAAATCAAGGCGATCTGACACTACTATCGCTGATTAATAACGCTGAGTGGTTACAGACTAAATTTAATCAGCAATAAAGTTATTCTAAATGCCAGGCTAGTTCTGGAAAGGTTTTAACAAAACTAGTTTCTCTAACACGATCAAGTCGTGAGTACCAGTCTTTATAGACACCTGGATCAATCCGAGTGCTGTCGTTTAGTGCATTGAAAAATCTATCAATGCTACTTAAAAATACCTGTGTGGCTTGCATTCTAACATGCGGTTGTTTTAACGGAATCATTTCGTCAAGATACCATTGTTTATATTCTGTTAACTTTGTTCTGAGCTCAGACTTCCAGGACAGAGATGCTGCTGAAATTGACATATGATCCGGATATTGTAAAATGATGTTGTGTAGATCATTTTCCCACTCTGAGCTTGTATAAAACATTTGAGGTAATAAATTGTTGTCTTTGAAAAAGCCAACGATCTCTTTGATTCTATGAGTATTCATTAAATTCCAAGTTGGAGTGATTACCCATTTATGTAGACTATCGGTAAAATTTTCATTTACCTGCCGAATATTGTTAACAATTTCGTCAAGTTGAGCAGGATATCTAATATAGTATAATCTATCCGCATCGACTTCGTCTAGACTTATTTGTAATTTAACTCGTTGCATTTTATTCCAATAGTCTATAACATTAGTAGACTTGTATTTTAATGAAGTTAGATTAGTACTGTATGTAAAATTAATTTTGTCTACCCGGCCAACGTTGTCAATATGTTTTAAAATTTCATAATGCTCAGGTTGTATTAGTGGTTCTCCACCAGCAAAATATATGTCATCAACAATATTGGACTGCGACTTAATAGTGTTAATAAACAGTTCTAAATCCTGGTTGCTAGTTTTAAATTTAACCTCGTCATTTTTTAAAAACATTTTATTTTCAATGTCTACCCATTTACTGCTACAACTAGGGCTACACATAGTACAGGCTAAATTACATAAGTTACTAAATCTGAAATCCCAACGACGAAACTCCATTTTATTAGTAAATCCAGTAGCATCTGTTGCTTGTTCAACTAGGCTATCGTATAGGTGAGCGTACCTATTATTGATTATTCGTCTATACGAATGTTTATTGCCCCATTCTTCTTCTTTATAGCATCGGTCACAACTGTCAACTGGAATTTCATTTAACATATTGCTACGAACTGTTTTATATTCAGACCCGTTCCAAATATTTTCAATGGTATCCTTGTATAAATTACCCATCGGTGCTCCCCATTTGCTCACGCAACAAGGCAGGATATCACCATTTGGCATCGTATGGATATGCATCCAGGTATTCATGCAAAACACTCGGCTTTCAGTTAATCTATAAACTTTTTTATTGGACATGCTTTCCTTTGACGTGTGTTATTTAAGCAATAAATATTTCAGCACAAAGTAACTTTAGCTAAGTATATTAGCATCAACACTATTTCTTTCATTCTAAATAATCCGTGGATATAAAAATTCAATTTAACAACTCTGATTTAGATTCTAGGTGGTTGGCTGAAATAACCAATGGCGAAGAATTAATTCACGACATGGGCGGGTTAACCAGTAACCCAAACACATATCCAGAAGAAAAGTACATAGAATTTAATAATTGGTGCCAGGAAACACTCGGGTATAGTGCTAGATCTTCTCATCACATATTTGAGTTTAAAAACAAATCAGAACTTGACTGGTTTATACTACGTTGGCAAAATAATGAATAGATTAGAATTTTGGAAAAAAGAGAATTTGGATACTATTAGTCCTAGTTTCTGTGCAGCAAAATGGAAGCAGGTAACTATACATCTGCAGAACGGACATACTCATAGTTGTCACCATCCGTCACCACATAAAATACCACTTGATGAACTACGAGCTAATCCAGGTGCTTTGCACAATACTAATCATAAAAAACAACAAAGAAAATTAATGTTAGAAGGCGAGCGTCCTGCTGAGTGCGACTATTGCTGGCGTGTAGAGGATAACAATTTAATAAGCGATCGTGTTCACAAATCAATGATGCCTTGGTCCGAATCATATATTCCAGACATTGTTTCTAAACCCTGGGATGACGATGTAGTGCCAAGCTATGTAGAAATTAGTTTTGGTCACGTGTGTAATTTTAAATGTAGCTATTGTTCTCCGCACATTAGCTCTAAATGGATGGAGGAGATTGAAAAATTTGGACCTTACCCAACATTAAGCAAATATAATAATCTTGAACATTATGCCAACACAGGAATGACACCTATTCCTAATAATGAAGATAATCCTTATGTAGATGCATTCTGGGAATGGTGGCCTACTATTTCTGACAAGCTAGAGCACTTTAGAATTACCGGTGGGGAACCATTACTAAACAAGAACACTTATAAGTTCCTTGACGATATAATTGCAAATCCTCGTCCTAATTTGGATGTTAGCATTAATGCTAACATGTGTCCACCCGACGATCTGCTCGATAAGTTCATTGAACAAGCTAAAATTATTGTTAGCGAAAATAAAGTCAAAACATTCAGGATCTTTACATCTGCCGAGGCCTATGGAAAGCAAGCTGAATATATTCGTCACGGTATGGACTATGATAAATGGCTATTTAATATTGAGCGCATGTTTAAAGAAGTTCCAGGAATTATCTTTACTGTAATGAGTACTTACAATGCATTAAGTGTGCCAAGTTACACAAGATTTCTTGAGGACATACTTAGATTAAAGAAACAATATTATAATCCTACGATCTACAACAAAAGTCCAATAACAATAGACATTCCTTATCTGCGGCATCCTACACATCAAAGTATTTTTATACTAACAGAAGACTTTGTAGAGCGGATAGCCGATCAAGTTACTTTTATGTTTACTCATTTAGAAAACAAAGGGTGGCACGGTAGTGCTCATGTAGGGTTTTATGACTACGAAGCAGAAGGTCTTAGACGCATATATGAAATGTTGCTTACACATCCTAAAAATCTATTGGAATCCTACAACAATTATAATCGTTTTAACTTTAAGGCATTTGTAGACGAGCATGATCGCCGAAGAGGAACTAATTTTTTAGAAACCTTTCCGGAACTGGCAGAATTTTATGAGCATTGTTCTAGTATAGTAATATGAAACATCCATTAAATTTTTTATACGATTACGTGTTTCCGACGTTTATATTGCCTAATGCATTGATACCCGAATATGCAATATTGAACTATATGAATAGTCAGTATTCCACTGAGCATACTGACAACTGTTTCACTGACCCAAATGCAACCAACGTTTCAACTTCTGTTTTTAATAACAAGCTGGGTTGGATGTGGCCAAACAGTATCAGGCACAGTGGTGGCAATATAATGTCGCCGTTGTACACAGAGGAGATCATTGAAATCAATGAACAACCTTTATATTTTGGAAGAAAAATTTATCCCAAGTATGTTTATCCAATTTCAATTACACCGTTTTTGGACGAGTTTGCCTGCTCTAATTTAAGACCTGGTAATAAACTAAATGGAGAATACTTTTGGAAACACATGTCTCTGCAAGCCTTGGAGGATGCCCAGCAAGGACGAGCACTAATATTCATTGACTACGGACAAGAGAATTTCATTGAAAAAGAAACGTACGAAAGTCTGAATCACGCAATAAAGCTCAGTGGAATTCCAAAAGAACAGATAGTGCTGGCGTTTAACACGCTCAATGGTCGAGAACTATATGAATCTTGGTTTAGCCCTGAAGAACAAAGATTAACAGTGTGTAACTGGCCACACGTAATGGGAGAATCATCTAGATTTTATGCAACTAACCCGAGCCGACGATTAACTGTTGAACAATTTCTTGCTACTGAAGATACTAAAAGAAAAAATCATTTTTTATTTAAAATAAGAAACAACCGCCATCATAGAATAGCACTACTATATAAATTAGTATCAGACAATCTATTAGACAAAGGAGACTGGTCTTGTCTAACAAAATTAGAGTTCAACGAAGCAACAACTGATTACTATTCTAAAATATACCAATTTGAGTTTGATATTGAGGCTGTTAAAACAATATGCAATTTGACTCCGCATGTATTGCAATCTGAGCCAGCCATTCGCCACGAGTCAGTTAGTGCATGGACTGATGATAATACTAAACCGCATATTGATTCTTATTTCTATATTTGTACAGAAACATTTGTACATGGCGAACATAAATCGCTAACCGAAAAAGTGTTTAAACCAATAGCAAACTTCCAACCGTTTTTATTTGTAGCATATCCGGGCGCACTGGCATTATTGCGTCGTTTAGGATTTCGCACATTCAGTCCATTTATCGACGAAAGTTATGACGATGAACCCGATGAAGGCAATCGACTGAATATGATTTATAAAGAAATTACCAAATTGTGTGCAATGACTACAGACGAAATACATGCTTGGTATTGGTCCATGAAGGATATAATGATTCACAATCATAACCATCTCATAACGATGTACAAAAATAATCCTCCTGGTAGAGACCTAATAAATTATCTAAAAAAAGGAACTGGGTATGAGCTATAAAGATACCGATTGGAAAACATTCAACACCTCATATCTAAAAACTTTTGGCCAGGATGTTCCTGTTTATTCTCCGGCTGTTTATAGAGAGTTCAGAGGAGAGATTTTTACAACTTACCACTCCAAATATCATCCTGTGAATTTGTTGTTACCTAACAACAGTGAAATAAACATACACAGTAGATTTTCAAAGTCCTATGCAGGTGTACTAAGAGGTCTACACTACGATATAAAGACTTGGAAATTAGTTCAGGCTGCTGTTGGAGACATTTACTTGGTAGTGCTCGATGTAAGGCCCGATTCTCTCACTTGTGGCAAATGGGAATCTTATATCATAAGTGAAAAGACCAGAGATCAAGTATTAATACCTCCGGGCTTTGCCAATGGTCACTACGCACTAACAGATTGTATTTTTCATTATACAATGTTGTATGAAGGTGAGTATGTTAATGAAAACGCACAGAGTGTGATCAAGTGGAATGACCCTGCGTATGCTATCGAGTGGCCTACAGACTCTCCTATACTTCAACGAAGAGACAAATGAAACAGTATGACATCCTACTATCATTTGGTTGCAGCTTTACCGAAGGCGGCGGATTAAATGCGCCCGAATACCACAAGTTTTTAAATTCTGGTCTAAAACAAGAAGAAGAATTAAACGAATATGCAACCATGCATTCATTTCCAAAGTATCTAGCTGATCGATTAAATTGCAAATTTATAAATTTTGGTAGAGGAGCGGCCAGCAACGAGTACATATTTCAAACTGCTTACAATAATTGTCGGGCACATGCTGGTCAGAAAATACTGGTAACACTACAAACATCAATCTTATCACGCTTATTTTTAACGTCTGCCGCAGGCGAAAATGAATACCTGATAAATACTCCTGTAGGACAACCCAAATACGCTGCTGATTTTTACACACAATACCTTGATTTATTCTTTAATGAAAATACCGAATACTCTAAACTACTTAGAAATATAGATTTATTTCAAGCATGGTTCAGCGCAAACGATATTGATTTTGTATTTTTAGCCTGGGAAGCTCTGAGTGAGCTACCAGAAAAATATTTTTTTAAATTTCCAATCAATGACGGATCTTTTAAAGAGTATGCTAGAATCAATCAACTTTTAATAAAAGATATTCCTGGTATACCATTTAAAGATTATCACCTGACCGAGCAGGGCAACCGACAAGTTGCTGATTTACTATTTGAACACATAAAGAGAAAATATGATTAAAAACCTTGAACAATACGACATAGTCAGAACGATAGACTATAGCAAAGACGATTTAATTGCGTTTGAAAATCAAATCATCGCCCACTGGGAAGGCGCAAAGATTAGAGGACCGATACACTTGTCCAACGGTAACGAAGATAGTCTTATCGAAATATTCAAACGAATTAAAACTACCGATTGGATATTTTCAACTTGGCGCAGTCACTATCATGCGTTGTTAAAAGGCATTGACCCCCAGTGGATTGAGGAAGAAATTCTCAAAGGAAAATCTATTAGTGTTTGCAATATTGATGAACAATTTTATTCTTCTGCTATCGTCGGTGGAACATTGCCTATTGCACTAGGATTGGCCAAGGCATTAAAAGACAATAACAGCAGTGACAAGATATGGTGTTTTATTGGGGACATGAGTTTTGAAAGCGGTCTGTTCTACGAAGTTCACAAGTATGCACGAAATTTTGATCTGCCATTGTATTTTGTTGTCGAAGACAACGGTGTTTCAACTTATACTCCAACTGAAGCAACCTGGAATGTAAAACGTGAAGTTCCGGACGATGTAATTCACTACGATTATAAATCAAAATATCCACACTACGGAACTGGAAAATGGATCGTATTTTAAAGGTAGTCTACGATAACTGGTTTAACAAAACCACACCCTTTGCCAACGGATTCCCTCAAGAATTTATACATCAAGCTAACACTACAATCAGCCGAGATGATCCAGAAGATTTAGTAGATCAGCAAATTACTGCCCGTTATAGAAACTTTACATCACCGTTCAGACCTCACAATAATTTTTTTCGTTACTTTAAAAAACATTTTCCCAATCAAATTGTATCACCCGATGCAGTCAACGACGCTGACATTTATTTGTATCCCATCGAAGCAGTAGGATTAAATGCATTAAAATCTTCTCATCAATCAACTGTTGCAGGAACAGATATAGAATATTCTATAATAGATACTATTAATCCCGTTACCTTAAAGAACATAATAGATGGACAAGTTAAACTAGTAATAAATTTTATTCACGATCCTATAAATTTACACACAGATATTATTCCTATAGAAAATTACTTTGCACAATACGGCATGGCCGGCAACAATATAATCATTGTTGCCGGCCATAATTTTCCAGACTTAACTGGAACTGCTGTTCATGTCATTGGTGGTAATTTGTTTTTTACACAAGGAGCAGAAGATTTACTAGCATTTCCTGTTATTGGAAGTTTAGGTTATCATTGCGATTGTGTACGCCCAGAGGACCTTGATAGTGCTAAAGTTAGAAATAAAAAGTTTATTTCTTTTAATAGAAACATTGTTGGTAGACATCACAGAGAAGCACTAGCTTATCTTGCAGTAAAACATAACTTTGTCAATGATAGTATTTTTAGCTTTTTAGAAAAACCAACAGTTCTAGGTATTAAATCTGATTTACTCAAACTGTTTCCCACAGTTGACGACGATCTAGTACAACAAGTACATGAACTAGTTCCAATTGAAATAGACACACATACCCTGCCTGCCAATCAGAAAACTAGCTTTGCAACCAGCAACAATCAAAAAGAATTGTACTTAGATTCCTACATAAATCTAGTAACTGAAACAAGATTTATACACGGCAACGACCCATTTATATCCGAAAAAACATTCAGACCTATTATAAATTTACAACCATTTTTAATGTTTGGCAATTATTATACCCTTAGAAAATTAAGAGATTACGGGTTTAAAACATTTGGTCCGTTTATTGACGAATCATACGACGAGGAGAAGGATCCTGTCAAGCGCATGTTCTTGCTAGAACAAGAGATAAAGAAATTGTCCGGTATGGACATAACCCAGATACATATATGGTATCATTCCATTGTAGATGTGTTAGTATACAATCAACAGCATCTGAAAACATTTGTGGATTATAATCCATATCATGAAGTTTTTCAACGCATTCAAAATTTAAACTGAGAGAAAAAATGAATATCAAAGATAAAGTAGTGTTAGTCACCGGCGCCAATGGTTTAGTTGGCGTACCAACTGTGCGTAAATGCCTGGAAGAGGGTGCTGCCAAGGTTATTGCTGTAGATATACGGTTAGGCGCCCAATTGTCAGCGTTAATCAGTGACAATCCAGCTGTGGAATTTAAAATAGCAGACTTAACATATCTAAATGTTTGTGAAGACTTATTCAAAGCTGATAAAATAGACATTGTACTACATATTGCTGGAGTAAAAGGCAGTCCTGCACGTAGTAGTAAACAGCCGTGTGACTACTTGTTTCCTATGTTGATGTTTAATACCAACATGATTAAGGCAGCATTTGATGCCCGTGTTGATTGGTTTGTTTATTTGTCAAGCGTGGGCGTTTATCAGCCTACGGAAATCATGCGTGAAGAAGATGTCTGGGTCACTGTACCTAGTAAGAACGACTGGTACCCGGGTTGGACCAAGCGTATGGGCGAAGCTACCCTGGAAAGTTTACAAGTACAGTATGGTTGGGATCGTTGGACTGTAATCCGCCCTAGCAATATCTACGGACTTAATGATAACTTTGCCGAGGATGCTACTGTTATTAGTAGTAATATCTGGAAATTATACAATGTCGAAGGCAACGATATGGTTTGTTGGGGTAACGGTTCTGCACGTAGAGACTTTGTCTTTGGTGACGATGTTGCACAGGCAAGTATTGATGTAGTTAAAAAAGAAGTTAAGGATATTATTAACTTTGGCTGTGGGTCGGCTGTTACTATTAAAGAAACTATTGAAACTATCGTGGACTGTTATCAAGAAATATCCAGCAAAACCAAGAACATTGTCTGGGATGAAACAAAAATGAATGGCGATCCTATTCGTTGTCTAAGTCCAGATCGTCAAAAGAAATACGGCATACTACCGCAGACAACATTACGTGATGGTATCAAACAAACAATTTTAGCATACAAGGAAAAACTAGGCAAATGAAACTGACAGATAAAATTTTAGTAACAGGAGCCAGTGGGTTTATCGGTTCACATGTTCTGCGTGTGCTTTATCAGCGAGGCTATCGTAATCTACGTAGTAATGCGTGGAATCGTCCTTTACGCAATGACTTTGATGGCTCTGACACCGTTGAGCATGTACTAGGTGATCTGAGTGATGAAGCATTTTGTCGTGAGTTAACACGTGATGTAGACGTTGTGTTCCACTGTGCGGCTAATACTAGTAATGCACTAGACACCAAATACAATCCTATGTTACATGTAACACCCAATGTTATCATGAATACAATTTTAATGGAGCAGTCATGGAAGAACCGGGTTGGAAAATTTGTGTTTCTGAGTACAGCCAATGTAAACGGTGACCTGGGTGACGTGTATGCTGTAGAAGATCTTAACTTTATGAACATGCCATTGGTACCTGTGTACAAAGCAGTAGGCGCTATGAAACGCTTTGGCGAATTGATGTGTGACTTCTTTAGTAATCAAATTAACGACCCTATGCAGTGTATTGTTATTCGACCAAGTAATGCGTTTGGTCCCAACGACAAGTACGATTTTGAAAAGTGTCACGTTACACCTGCTAGCATTCGTAAAGTAGCCGACGGATTTAATCCAATTCCGGTCTGGGGCGATGGCACCGAAGTTAGAGACTTGCTACACGCCAACGACATGGCCGATGGTATTGTATTTGTTGCCGAGAATGTTGACAAGTACGATATCTACAATGTATGCTATGGCCAAGGGTTTAGTGTAAATCAAGTAATTGAGTGGATTAAAGAAGCTGATAATAATACCAACCCAATTGAATATGTAAACAACCGTGCGCCCATGATTCCTGTTAGACTAATTAGCAGTAAAAAAATCAACGATCTAGGTTGGCGCCCAAAGCGCGATATTAAAGAGGCCCTCAAAGATACCTTAGAGTGGTATAAAGCCCACCGGGATCAATTTGACCCTAATAGCCGACCATGATTAAAGTTCTTATAACAGGTGGCGCAGGCTACATTGGTTCGACCCTGGCAGAGCATCTCCTTGATCAAGGATACAGTGTTACTGTTATGGATAACTTGTTATATAAACAACTGTCTCTACTGCATCTGTTTAAACGAGGCAATTTTAAATTTGTATTAGGTGACGTTAGAGCCACCGAACAACTACTAGCGCAGGTTAGCTTACACGATGTTATTATTCCGTTGGCTGCCATTGTTGGAATGCCTGCGTGTAAGGCTAATCCACAACTAACTGTTGATGTAAATTTTAAACAGATTGATAACATTGTTAACGTACTACGCCCAGATCAAAAGATTATACTACCAAATACAAATAGCCAGTATGGATCGTCTGATCAAATTATAACCGAAGAAAGTCCATTTAAACCTTTATCATTATACGCAGAAACTAAATGTGATGCCGAGGATGCAGTGTTAAAACGGGGCAACGGAGTAGTCTTACGTCTTGCCACTGTATTTGGTGTAAGCCCACGCATGCGCCAAGATCTGCTGGTAAATGATTTTGTTTATAAAAGTTTAGTAGATGGATACCTTGTTCTATTTGAAGCACATTTTAAACGTAACTATATTCACGTTCAAGATATCGCTCAGACATTTGAATTCATGATTAGAAATTATGATAAATGCAAAGGGCAAGCATATAATGTTGGATTGTCCTCAGCAAATTTAAGTAAACTCGAACTGGCAGAAACAATAAAACAACACTTACCAAACTTGGTTATCAAGCAAGACGAATTTAAAGAAGATTTCGATAAACGCAATTATATTGTGTCTAACGAAAAAATAGAAGCCCTTGGCTGGGCACCGTTGTATGATTTAAATTATGGTATACAACAATTAATTACGGCATACCAAATGACTGTAGTACATAATAATAGGAACTTTACAAATCTATGAGCAAGAAAAAAGAAAGAAGATACATACAAACATTTTCGGAATTAATCGACCGATTGAGCATTGTTCAGCTCAAAGAAGTATTCATTCCAGAATACAAAAAAGAATACAGTCAAGAAATTGCTGACATTGTACACGACATACAACTGATTATGGACGAACATCCAGGGTCTCAAGTTGATGCTGAAACAATTCGCGCTATCATTGTATTGGCTCAAATGAACTTACACATATGGCATAATGAATCAAATTATCGCAGAGGTATTAAAGATGGAAATAATCTTGAATTAACTCACGGATTAAATGGTATACGCAATACTAGTAAGAATATTATTCAAGAAGTTGTTGGCGGACGTAAAGATTACAAAGTAGACTGTCTGGCCGCCGACTTTAAGGATTGGGAAATTAGTTGGACCAAGAATGACAAATAAAGCTATTTTCCTTGGTGCTTCTAATACCTACGGTTGCGGACTGCATATGTTTAACGGAAAATATGATACTATAGATAAAATAAAAGCATTAAACCCAGATGAAATATCAAGTCCGTACGAAGAAGACCAACCATTTGTATTTAATTTAAGGTGGAGTAAACGCATCGCTGACTATTTAAATCGAACAGAATTAAATTTAAGTCAAGCAGGAGGTTCTCCTGCCGAGTCCTTACACTTATTACAACTTACAGACCTAAGCGACGTTGATTATATCTTTATTGAGCTATCAGGCATCTTTAGTTTTTACGATAGATATATGTTTCCTCTGGGCATGCACAATTTGGTCCCCAGAACACCCAGAGAAATAGAAAAGTTTTTAACTGACGGTAAAAAGGATCGACCAGAACTACGAAAAAAAATTAAAGAATGGCTTGTAACGTTTGACCCAGTCTCATTTACAGATGAAGTAATGGCGGCGCTTGAAAAAGAATTGCAAACTCCAGAAATGCAAGATAAAAAGATTGCGTTTATTTGGTGGAGGTATTCCAGAATTACCGACGATGCTGTTGATAGGAATCGTTATCCATTTTTTGACAAATACGCAGTTAAATTTCCTTATCCCGGTAACGAGAATAATTATGAAGCAGAAGCTATGTTACTAGATCTGAAATTAACAGTATATCAAGAACACCCACTTGGTGAACATATGGCATTTCCAGATCCTCACGCTGGTATTAAAGGAAATGATCTAATATACGAATGTATTCGTCGACACATTGATGAAAAAGAATCTACTAATAGCTGGTGATAGTTTTTCATCCGACTGGACTAAGAAGTACAAGGGCGTCGGCTGGGTAAATCTATTAGATCAATTTAATGTAACAAATGTTTCGCAAGCAGGAGTAAGTGAATATAAAATTTATAAACAATTAGAAAATCAAAAACTTACCAAATTTGATCAGATTATTGTTTGCCATACTAGCCCATATCGTATTCCTGTACAGAAACATCCAGTGCATGCTAACGACATCTTGCACAAAGACTGTGATTTAATATACAATGATTTACTAGATTCAAAAGAAAATCCGTTAGCTAAGGTTGCTGCAGATTTTTTTGAAAACTTCTTTGATTTAGATTATGCTGTATTTGTACATCAACTAATTATAGATCAAATAAAAATAAAAGTACCAACAGCAATACATATAACATTTTTTGAGAATGAACAGGATGATATAGTTTCTTTTTATGATATATTTTTTAAGTATCGTGGATTAATGAATCATTTAAACGACGAAGGAAATAAAATCATCTTAGATAAAATCAATAAATTATTAAACAATGGAAAAAATTAAAAATGACAACACCACAAATATCGCCGTATAAAAACGGGTTAATCGAAGCAATGACATTCTTGGGCGAACAAGATGACACTATATTTATAGGTCAACAAATTGTCTGGGCCGGTAATCCAATGAGTACTACCTTAGTTAATGTTCCAAAAACAAAAATGATAGAAGTTCCTGTACTAGAAGAAACTCAAATGGGCATGAGCTTAGGGCTTGCTATGGCGGGTCGAACTGTTGTTAGTTTTTATCCTCGTTGGAACTTTTTAATCTGTGCAGCTAACCAATTGATTAATCATTTAGACAAATACGAAGAAATGACTGGTAAGCAGGCCAACATTATTATACGAGTAGCCAAGGGTGCAGATATTCCACTTGATCCGGGTCCACAGCATAAAGCTAATTTCTTTGCAGAGTTTGAAGCGATGTGCCCAAACGTACATTTTTATGATTTAAAAACACCCGACGGAATGCTAGACACTTATCAAGCTGCTTATAAGAGTGGCGGCATACATATTTTAGCCGAATACCCAGAATTGTATAACGGTTAGTCTACTTAGTACCAATTACCATATAGCGTGTAAACGACCACTCTGGGTAGACAAAGTTTAATTTTCCACTATATGCTATCTCTGTTAATGGGTAGTGTTTGATAAAATCTTCAACAGTCGGTGAGTCTACTACGTGGTCATCGTGCGGCATATTGTTGCCTTGTATAATAACGCGAGTTCCAACAGTAATATTATCAAACCAATCCATACTATCAAAATGCTCACTACTGGTATTAATAATTAAATCCGGCAGGGACGGTGGACTTTGATTACAGTCTACAGTAAAGGCCTTAAATTGCCATTCTTTAATAACCCAGTTTTCATTGATCATGTCTGCTATTGTTTCGCAAGCAGGATCCACATCAAAACTTTCAATGCGACCAACTTGAAACTTTTCTCGACTTAGTAATAAAAATGCTAGTAGACCATACCAGCCACCATAGATATGTGTTAAATTACTAGTCCAACCTAATGCTTCTAACTCACGACACAGCCATAGTTTACTGTCTATTTGGCCATTGCTAAATGCATCTTTATCAAGCATTACCAGCCCTCTAGTTTACGAATAACATCCATCTCGGTAATCATAATGCCTTTGTTTTGATGAGATTTAGCACGATGATCTTTAAAAAATTTACTAGCATTAGCATCAAGCATTACAACAGGTAAGTCGAGCTGACCGACTAACTCCTCGGCAACAAGGCCTGCAATATTTTCAGGATTGTCTCCTTTGTTAATAGTTCCAAATAATTCTTTTAGGGCATCAAAATCCTGTACTAGTCGATAATCCCATGTAGGTGTAATCATAGTCATATAAGTTCCCATACGGGCGCCAAGTATAGACCATATGCCATGCTCAACATCGCGTCCAACATTATGCCATATTGTAAGATTGTCTAAGTTACGTCGATTAACCTGTGCTTTAAAATCAACGATAGTAGGACGGGCGCCGCGATTAAGACACATCTTTACACCTTCACGGAAGCCGGCTCGCCATGCCTGGAATGGTGTTGAATTAATGTAAGTAGTAGAGTAACAATCATACATGGCCGTGTAATTAGGATAAAAACAAAACTCTACATCATTTTCTACTGCACCATCACTTGCTTCGTGTGTACGCATGGCGTAGACAAAGTCCTTGGTCCAGCACGATACTCCACCATTCCCATAGACTAGTCCATTGGTGTGATTACGAGCTTTCCAACGGAATACATTATTGGCTGTGGTATCATCTAGCATTAGATATTGATCGAAGAAACTTTCGTCTGGGATATTATCACCATCAATTAAAATAAATCTATCTGTTGTACTAGCATCTGCAGCCGCTTTATGTGCGGCATCACTGCCTTTAACTCCGTCAACTCGTACTGCCCACGGTACCATTTGCTTGATTTTAAGCCAGTTTTCTTCTTTGTTAGGTTCGTCGTAACTTAGATATACACAATCTAAGTCTGCTATGTCAATGTTCATCGTAACTTCCATTTTATATGTGGTTCAGACAGATCAACTACTATACTAATATTGTTAGGATGGCAGGGTGTGCCAAGCTCGCCGGGTTTCAATTTTAATACAGTATTGGTTACAAGGTATTTTATTTGACCATCAACTACACGAACGTTCGTAGGCGACAGTCCAAATGTTGCTCGATCTATCTCTAAATATTTACCGGGTAAATCTTCCATGGAGTAGAATAACGGTAATCCATTGTCATCATAATATAGTCGATAGATATGAGGTTTAGGTTCTGGTAAAGGCGCAAGAGCAGCCCAAAATTCTTCTTCAGTTAACGGAGTATCACTCATCGTTGCTCTTTTGATTGTTTCGCTTTTCTTGAATGGTTAATTTATCTTTGCGGGCACGATTGTGCCTAGGATTTCCGCAAAGTGTGCAGTGAGGTTGGCCACAGTCCATGACATGATGCTTGGCTAGTCTGTGTGGCTGTGCTTCATCAATGCGTTTACTTGCGGCACCAAAGTTTTTATGAGATTTTATAATACCAAGTTGTTTCTTAATAGCTACCCAAGCACGATGCATACGTGTTTTATGTTTAACTTTATCTTCTTCTTTACTCATTTTCAACATCCTTTACGTGATAATGAACTAACCCCCATTGCGCTACTGTATTAATTCTAATACCAGGGTTAGTATGTTCCCATACTAATTCATCTGTCCAATTTTCTGCTGTAGTCGGAATCATACCCTTCTTCATATGTATCATAGTTGGACCATGGCCCAAAGGTAATGTCACACGTTCTGGACCCAGTATTACTGCGGCCATAGCATATACTACGTCAGTTGATGGCACTTCCTCAGGAAACTTTAACAATGTTCGATAAGTAGACCACTGCTCAAATATATTTTTAACTAAGCCAAAGAACTCTTGTGCCAGTGGACTACGGCGCCAGTAGGTTATACCATTATATACATCGGGTAAATTATTACGATCAAACAATTGACGGTATTGCCTTGATCGTCCAGGTTGATCATAAAAGTCTCTACAACCTTGACTAATAACGACTTCGTGAGTTTTGAACAATTCCCACCAATGATCAATAGGACTGGCGCACCACATGTCTGCTTCTAATTTAATTGTTTCTTGATAAGGACTGGCTGTATAGCATTGCCAGTCATTGGCATAACCACCTTGATCTCCGTGGGGCAACATTTCTTTTGTAAGGATAGTTACGTTAGCATCTGGATGCCACTCACGTATAGTGCCGGCAAGACGATGGGCACAGGCCATATAGTCTGTGGTGTCAGAGTTTATGGCTGGAATAAGATATCCACGTTCAGCTGGCGTTGGCAATGATCGCTCCTAAATGTCCTTTGCCCATGGCATGAAAGTCTTGTTTAAGTATAATCCAGCGTGGCTTTTGTTGTTGGTTAACATAGTCTACACGGTATGTATCTTGATCAATTTGAGTTAGTTGATGCTCGTGACTGACACTGGCTAAACTCCAGGGTATGCCAGGCGAGATTAACGTGTGCCCACTGGTAATGTTTAATGCTATACTAAGTGCGTAGTCATTGCGGTAAGTCGTGCGGCCAATACCATAAAGATTGCAATAGTGATTCCAATTATTTTTAATCATCGTCATTAAATCAAAGATCATTTTGGCATAGGAACTACGACGGAACATCATTACAGTGGCCCAGGACATTGGCATGCGATTACGACCAAATGTATTATGTTCGTCAAAGCCAGGATGGTTAGTAACATCATAGGCCCGTCCGTGAGCAACAAAGTCGTGTTTAATTGCAAGCACAGTTTTTAACTGATCCGACGCTACTACATAATCAGCATCTAATACCAAGGTCTGTTGCCAAGGTGATAGTGCGTATGCATCTACGCGATTGCCGTTAAACCATGTAACGCTAGAATCAATATCGGCAAATTTGCGTGTCTGCTGACTGGTTGTAGCGGCATAAATTGTCTGCTCAAAATAATAATTAGCAGGCGGTACTTGATCAGTTACCACAGCCACTGGCAACCCAAGATGACGCCGTATATTCTTTGCTGACCAGTTGGCCATAGCAAGATAATCTATGTGCTCATTATTATAAGCGAAAATTAATACGCCTGTGGTCATCTATTTCGACTAAGTGCTTCGTATTCTTCGGTCCAAGATTTCATTTGTTCTTGCCAACGTTCTTGTGCTAGTGTTAATAGTTCTCGATAATCAACAGCAACGGGAGTGTCGTATAAATCAAGCAAATATAATCCTTGCTGACCAACAGTTAACGATGCCGTTAAAATATTAATTAATTCGGGACCAGCCTGCCAAAGTCCGCCAGCATGAGCAAAAGTTAACCGGGCTTGATATTTTTCTTTTAAGGTACGCTTGGCAGCTTCGTGATCAAAACGAGCACGAACGGTGGCTACAATGTTTTCAGTTGTCATAGGTTTATTATACTAGTAATTGTACATAAAGTAAAGCCCCTTGCGGGGCTTTTGGTAAGACTGTTTGTGTAGTTTAGGCTACAGTTGACGCAACAGTTGGGGTGCCCCATGTGTTGGTCAAGTTGGTTGTTTCTGGTGGGAAATATGTAACTATAGTAGCCGGTGCTGTACCCCAAGAAATTGGATTTCCAGTTGTAGCAGTTCCGCCATTGATATTTGCTGGTGCGCCTGGGTTAGCATCACCGTTGTCATACCAGGTTGTAGTCAATGTAAGAACTCCTGAACCGTTTTGTGATGCGTTAACTTGTACATAGTTACTGGTATAGGCTGCACCTGTGTCAAATTGTTTAAAAATGGTTGTTGGTGATGATGTTAATTGATTGTAACCTGTTCCAGTTGTTAATGTGGTCGGAGTACCTGTACCACCTGTTTTAAATGTACCTTGAACTGCAGAACCTTGCGGAAGATTTTTACTTGTAGCATCAGCTGAGAGATAAACAGCAGAAGGTAGTTTAGCGCCAGCGCCAGCAGCACCAACAAATGCGTTCCACTCTGTATCAGCTACAGTACCTGTACTTGATTTGCCCCATTGAATGTTAATAACACCGCCTGCACCAAAGAAACTTGTTGCGGCTGCGGCGTTGGCAAAGGTAACAGTATCAGTAAATGTGATTGTCCAAGCTGCTGCACCAGAACCTGTTGCGGCTGTTTTACTAACAGTACCAGTAAAGGCTGTGTATTGTGTGCCTTGAGTAGCGGCATTAAAACGATTGTTATAACAATTTGTAATGTCTGTATTAACTGCAGACTGTGCAGTAATAGTACTACCTGCTGTTGGGCCTGTACGTGAAGTAATTGATGTGCCTTGGTGTGTGGCCATTGATGCAATTGTTGTATTCAACGTTGCCCATTGTGTAGCTGTTACTGTACCTGCTGTAGATACGGTTGCTAATGCTGTTTGTCCATATGTTGTGTTCCACGTTGCGTTAACGTTGGCTCCAGCTGTAGTGCTAACAAAACCATTATAGTCTGCTGCTTGTATTAATCCGCCCGATGAGTATGTCATTCTTTTTAATCCTTAATTTATTGTAACAATAGCTTCAACAGTGCCTTCGCCGCTGTCTACTTTATTTCTAAGTGCGCGGCCAATCACATTAAATGCTGTCGCTTCACCTGGTTGTGCAGCTCTGGCTAGGCCATTGCCAGCTGATACTAATCGATCGCCCTTACTTACTCGACCAATGGTTCTTACCGGTACTCTTCCAGTCATTGCAACTGGGGGATGTGTATCATTTGTTCCGGCATTACTATTCATCAAATATGCTGCTCTAGTACTTATGACTCCAAAGACATTTTCACTTAAATCTGTGTTAACTTGAGTAATTTCAGCTGATCCACCCAATTCAACCACTGTTCCAGGAACAAGCGCAACATCTGACTCAAAGCGTTCTGCTAAGTCGGCATAGTTGGCATCAATTTGCAAACCAGTGATAACACCAGTGGCACCATTAATAGACATCGCTGTAGTTGGTGTTCCGGCAATATTAACACTAAAATTAATATTACCATTTGTGTCTTGATTGGCAATAGTTGCTGTGGTGCCAGATATACTCAAACGAAGATCACTACTTGCACCAATTGATAGACCGGTATTGTTAAGAATACCCACTGTGCCTGTAGTCGAAGTGTTGGCGTCAGAGCGCATAAATTGACTGCTGGTTAACGTATTCAATGCTGATGCATTTGTAGCTGTGCCTGTAAATACAGCGCCAGCTACTCCGCCCACTCCATAGCTCATTGTATATCCAGGATATACCATTGCAAATCCTGCAATCGGTGTTGCTGGAGTAAAGGCTGGATCTTTACTAATCATACCAACGATTGTGCCGCCTGCATATAATTCAACTACATAGTGGGTACTGCCAATATTGTCAAGAATTGAAGCAGAAACTGCACCCGTTGTGCCACCTGGTGTGTTTGAGCCAGGCCCAACTACTAACCAAGTACTGCCAGTCCATACATTTAATTGTTGTGTGCTTGTATTGTACCACAGGTCCCCGGTAACATTACCAGTTGGCGCTGTGCTTTGTGCGGTAGTAGAACTAATAGTTTTAAATGCACTACCATTATACACTTTGAGTAACGAGTTGCCAGAATCCCACCAGAGCTGTCCGGTTAATGGAGCACCAGGCGGTGTAGTATTTGATGAATTTTCTAGAAGATGTACAAAGTTTGTATCTAGAAATGCACCGTATCCTGCATAATTCTGCCCTACTAGCGTCATTGAGCTAGCGGTATTGATAGTACCATCTGCTACAACAGCAAATATGGTTCCATCAGTTAAGTTAATTGTATATGACATTTATGTTTACTCCGTCCTTTTGTATTTACCGCATAATAATATACTCATATTTATGCCGCACTCAAATTAGTTAAAGTCTGAATACGTAGAGTATAGTCTATTTGTATCTGTCTGTTTAAACTCTTTTGTACAGGATGGAAGATTACATGCGTAATTAATAACAAATTATCAGCACTTCCATTCCAACATTGTAATCCTAGCTCATCAAACACATAATCACCGTTAAAATTGGTGCTATTATCAAAGGCTTGTTGACCAGCAGGCTCACCGTAATCCAACAAACAAGTAGTCACGATATCAGTATACACATTGCCCGAGGTATGTAATACTGTAAGATAGTTATTAACTGGGTCTACGTCAGCTGCTGAATTTTGATTTACTACTTTGGCATAGGTTTCGTTATATAAACTAGCATTTTGCCCAGTGGTGTTTGGAGGCAAATAGGTAATAACACCAGTTGGATCTACAGCACTTCCGCCGTTTCCAAATGCCATGGCATAGATAAATCCAATATTGTTATCGGCTAATGTATTTGCCATAGCAATACTGATATTTTCGTAATGAATTTGATTGGACCCATCAAAAAATACCTCTTTTGTAGATGGGTCATATATTTTCAAAAATCCTCTTATTGACAGGTTGCTGTTAGTCAACATACACTTTCCTTTTATTTTTGGTTCCGGATCGAACACTTTTTCCATTTTTCATTGATTTCCATCCGTTTCGTTGATAATATACTTGATAGAAATTTACATTGTTTTCTCTACACCAAGGGCGAAGGCCATTAACTAAATGTTCGATGCCGTCTGGAGTAGTAATTATCCAATCTAAATTGCACAAGGCATCACGACCGTTTTTTTTCCAAAGCTCTTTAGTTTTGTCAGATACTGCTGCTCCGGTTCTTTGTTTTGACCATATTTTTTTTGTTTCAATCGATGGAATCCATCCTTTTTTGCTGTCAGACCAGTTTTTCTTGTGTGTTTCAGATCTTGGAGGCATTTTTCCACCAGGTGGAAAACCGTCTAAACCTGTTTCAGGAACCAAATTTGCCCAATCATTACTATGGACAATATCAAAAAACTCGCTGAAAAATGTTGCAAACTCAAAAATATCTGATTCTTCTGTAAATAATTTATGCCACACAGTACTAACGTCTTTGCCGTGCTCATTCAAATGTCTTGACCAATAAACACCAGAGCCCGGATATATCTCTGGATCAGGTGCTACAGTTTTTCCAAAATAAAGTTTACCTGTTTTGTTATGTTGTTTGATATAAAGATTTGTCGGAATCATGCTCTTTTCTCCACAAATACTTTTTTGGTAGCAGGATCAAAAATTTTAATAAATCCTTCAACTGACATAGCGCCAGTTTCGTTAGGTCGTTTAGCCGCAGGTTTTGCAGCTGGGTCAGGTTGTTTTGGCATGATATTTTCAGTCATATTCTATTTACCTCGATTATAGTCCCCGTAAAAACCTTGCGGCTATTGTTTCAGTTTCTTGTAACGGATTACCATTGCTAGGAGTACCCGCGCCAGGTGCATACCAAGTTACTCCACGATTTATTAAGATTGTAACATCAACACCTGCAACCGGAGCCGTTGTAAAGAGTATAGTAACCGGACTATCAGCAGTAACAGTATATCCAGATACAACCAAAATTCCGCCAACATAAACTTCAATGGCGTCATTGTCAGTAATAGTAATATCCGTAGCAGTAAAGACCGTAGTTGACCCATCAGCTAATGTTGTGTCACTTACAATGTAATTTTGATATTCTGCTGGTAATAAATTACCACGGCCCATATTGTAAACCGTTGCTCCAGATGTGTGTGGTGCTAGGGCTGTACCGGCAGTACCTCTCAACAATCCACTAACAGTGTTAGCCACAGTATCTTTATAGCGATACATAATCCGTTCTGCCCCAATAGTTAACACACCCCAGATGTTAGCAGCTAAGTCTGGATCAACTAAGGCACCGGCGTTGGTAACATATATAGTATCATCGGTGATTAGAACTGGTTGAGTTGTCGTAGTTGTGGTCTCAGGAGTAATACGATAGGTAGCCTGTACTCCACGCATATCTTGGAAAATTCTAAATGCCATTGCCTCGGGAACTACAAAGTTTGTAAATTGTGTTACCATCAGGACATCAGTTGCGTTTAATAATCCAGATGTTAGCATTAGCTGTGTTTCATCTATTGTAAAGTTGATACCATAAAATAGTTGACAGCCATTCAATGATACTAGCAAGCGGCTTGGATCGTCGATTACTGTACCAAGATCAATATTATTGATAGTGGTAGTTTCGCCTGTACTGTAGTCAAAACTGCCGGGATCGCCAGTAACTGGGCCTACATCAAAATCTGTTGTATCATACCCTTCGGTTACTGTAATACCTTCGGTGATTGGGCCCACAAAGCATTGTGTTAGAATATTCTGTTGTCGTGGATCGTTCCAGGTAGTAATATCAATTAATGCTCCAAC
>Ga0214164_1000540_pt1 | contig 24774 bp, 28 predicted proteins | sample TroBogepilimnion_13_FD_153003 | JGI IMG/M metagenome (GOLD analysis project Ga0214164, IMG submission 153003) | Freshwater microbial communities from Trout Bog Lake, WI - Practice 03JUN2009 epilimnion v4 | ecosystem: Environmental > Aquatic > Freshwater > Lake > Epilimnion/Euphotic zone ...
GCCTGCCGGCGAGCGAACGAAGCGTTCAAGACGAGGAGCGTTAGCGACGAGGTTTCGACGCCGGACAGCGCGGTAAAGCATGGCGAATCAAGAATGGTTCTCTTGAAACCAAATCATTAGCGAACCTATCGCGTCCGAATCGCGCGCGCTGTCAGCGAAAAGCCAGCCGTCAGTGGGCATCGTAAACCCATGAAGGCTGGCTGGTGCTGGCGTCGCGGTGGCGTTAGCCGCCGCCGCCAGCATGAGCGCCGGCGTCCGCGCGCGGGAATTGGCATTCGTGAATGGAGACCGTGTAAATTGCCGCGCGATTCGTCATTGTTGAGCGCAGCGAACAAATTTTCTATTGAGCAACGCGAACTAATTTTCTTCCAGGGCAAACGCGCTTCTGGATGCTTTCACATTCAGCGTGACGCACAACTTCACCTCGTCGTCTGTTCGCTGATATTTTCAAAAAGCGTCAATAAATTCTGGTGTCAAAAAATGTAGTCTCCTGTCAGCTAAACAGCGTCTCCTGTCAGGCAGTTTCAGGCAACGTGAACTCCCGGTAATTTCAAAAATAGGTGCGTGCTAGAGTTCGCCTCGTGCCCGTCAATACGACACATATTGATTACGATTTTAATCTTCCGGCCTGGCTTCGCGCCCGCGATGTCATTGCCGGTGATGATGCCGTGAAGGCTGGTGGTGAATCGTATCTGCCTCGTCTGGATTCGCAGAGCGACGACGAATATCTCGCCTACAAAATCCGTGCCTGCTTCTTCAACGCCACGAGTCGCACGTGTGATGGCTTCCTTGGTCTGCTCTTTCGTCGTGATCCCGAAGTCAAATTGCCTGACCGTCATGCTGGCGTAGGTGGTGCTCTTCGTGTGTTCACCGATGACGTCGATTTGATGGGCACGTCACTGTTCACTTGTTGCAAGGGTGTGGTTGGTGAAGTCCTGGCTCTTGGTCGCTGTGGCACGCTGATTGATTGGCAAGCCGATGGTGAATCTCGTGCTTATGTCGTTCGCTACGCTGCTGAAGACATCCTTAACTGGCAGACACAACGCATCAATGGCCGCAATGTAGTCACGCTGATTGCCCTCCGTGAAGTGGTGAGCAAATCGGTCACGGAAGATCCCTTCACCGTGGATCAGGTGGAAACCATTCGTGTCCTGAAACTCGAATATCTGCCTGATGGTGGCACTCGCTACGTCGTTGAAATCTGGGAACAGCAGAAAGCCGCCAACAGTCGTCGCAAAAAAACGGAATGGAAGCTGGTGGAAAGCCGCATCCCGCTGCGCCTGGGCAAGCCTTTGCCGCTGATTCCTTTTGTCTTTCATGGTCCACGCAATGCCTTGCCGGACGTGGACAAGATGCCACTCGCTGACATCATCACCGTCAACCTCGACCATTACCGTCTGGATGCTGACTACAAGCATGGTCTGCATTACACGGCTCTGCCCACGGCTTGGGTGTCTGGCTTCGATAAAACTTCCGAGCTTCGCATTGGCAGCAGCACGGCTTGGGTGGCTGAAACTCCTGGTGCCGTGGCTGGCTTCCTCGAATTCAAAGGTCAAGGTCTGTCCACCTTCGAGAATGCCCAGAACCGTGATGAACGTCTGATGGCTGTCCTTGGCTCCCGGATGCTGGAAGACACCAAACGTGTCGGTGAAACTGCTGATGCCATTGAACTTCGTCAGGCCGGCGAGAACAGCATCTTGATGACGCTCGCACTGTCCGTGTCTGACTCCATCAGCCAAGTCCTGCGCTGGGTCTATTGGTGGAACTCCACTGAACAGTATCCCGAAGACATCAGCGAATCTCTCGTCCTGCTCCAGATCAACACTGACTTCACCGCCAAAGGTCTGACCAGTCTGGAACTCACTGCCATCGTCGGTGCCTGGCAAGCAGGTGCCATCAGCCAAGCCACCATGTTCGATCTCTTCCGCAAAGGTGAAGTCCTGCCCACTGGACGCACGGATGCAGAAGAAAAGAATCTCGTCCAAGCAGGACAACCCAAAAATCAAATCGGTCAGGAGAATCCGACCGGGGTCTTTCCTAAGCCTGAGAATTCCCCCGTGGCCAGTCCTTCCGGACGGGCACCGGCCGAAACACCGCCGCCGGCAGCAACCAAAACCCAGTAAAAATTTATGCCACTGAAATATAAATATCCGACCAAGCAGGAAATCCCTGCCGAACAATCGGCGCTCTACGTGGAGCGCGAAGGTGCCTTCTACCTCGATGTCGAAGGCGTGACTGACAAGGTGAAAGCCGATGAGTTGCGCACGCACAACATCGAACTGCGCAAGCAGATCGAGGAACGCGATGCCCGGTTCAATGGCATCGACCCGGACCAAGTGCGCCAGCTCGCCGCAGAGAAGGAACGCTTGGAAGAAGAGCAGCGCCTGAAGGACGGCAAGTTCCAGGAGGTCATGGAGTCCCGGTTGAAGACCGCGAAGACCGAATGGGAAAAGCAGCTGACCGCCGTGACGACCGAACGCGACACGCTGACGACGCGACTGACGGCCATCCAGATTGATCAAGGCGTCATCACCGCTGCCACCAAGCGTGGCCTGCGGCCGACGGCGATTCCTGACATTACCGCCCGTGCCCGCACGGTGTTCAAACTGGTCAACGGTGTGCCACAGGCTTTTGAAGCCGACGGCAAGACGGTGCGCTACGGCAAGGATGGCATTACGCCAATGACTTTGGAGGAGTGGGTGGACGCACAGGTCACCGACGCTCCGCATCTATTTGAATCCAACGCTGGTGGCGGGGCTGCCAGCAACGGTGCCGGGGGTGCCGCTGGAGTCAACCGGTCCGTGAAGAATCCCTACCGCAAGGATAGCTGGAACCTCACGGAGCAAATGAAACTGCAAAAATCCGATCCGGCATTGGCCGCGCGTCTCAAAGCCGCTGCCTGACTGGATCACAACGAGAAAGTAAAACATTATGGCTAAGACTGGTGTGGCGGACATCATCATCCCCACAGAATTCGAAAAATACGCGATTGAGCGGACGGCCCAGCTGTCCGCCTTCGTGCAAAGCGGCATCCTGGAAAACTCGCCCGAGTTTGACGTCCTGGCAGCAGGCGGCGGGCGCGAAGTGATGATGCCGTTCTGGAAGGACCTGCAGGCGACGCGTCAGCTCTTGAGCGACAACGCGACGCTGGCGGTTAACAAGATCGGCAGCGACAAGGACACGGCACGCATCCAGAACGATGCGCAAGTGTGGAGCGTGAATCACCTCGCGAAAGTCGTCTCCGGCGACGATCCGATGCAGGCGATTGTGGACCTCGTGGCCGACTACTGGGCGCGCGTGGATCAGGGCCTCGTCATCAGTTCGCTGAAAGGCATCTTCGCCTCGGCGACGATGGCGGGCAACAAGCTGACCATTGCGGCGGAAGCCACGGGCAGTGTGGCGGCGGCGACCCAGTTGAACGGTTCCACGTTTGTGGATGCCACCGTGAAACTCGGCGACCGTGGCGACCGCTTGACGGCCATCGCGATGCACTCGGCCACCGAAGCCGCGTTGCGCAAGTTGGACCTGATCGACTTTGTTCCCGACAGCGAGGGCAAGGCGCAGATCAAGTCGTTCCAGGGGCGCCGCGTGATCGTGGATGACACGTTGCCGGTGCGGGCGGGCACGACCAGTGGCTTGGTTTACACCAGCTACCTGTTCGGTCCCGGTGCGTTTGGCAAGGGCTCGGCCGCGCTGGAGTCGGAACCGCTGCAAGGCGGGTTCGGCACCGAGGGCGTGGAGATTGCCCGCGTGCCGCTGGATTCCGATACCGTTCTCATCAACCGGCGTCGTTACATCCTTCATCCGCGCGGCGTGAAGTTCAATTCCGCCGCCGTGGCCGGTGACACGCCGACCAATGCGGAGTTGGAAAACGGCGCGAACTGGACCCGCGTGTTCGAGAACAAGAACGTGCGGATCGTCGCGGTGGATCACAACAACTGAATCACGGCGTCGGCGTGGGGTTCATTCCCTGCGCCGACGCTCTTCCAATTATGGATCAACTTTTACCCATCATCCGTCGCAAGCGTCGTCCGCTTATTGAACAAGATGCTAAGCCGGTTGTGGTCGCTGCACCAGCGCCGGTCTTTGGGGACGGCCATCAATCTGATAAGCCTGCGCCGCCACCGGCCGAAATTCCTACTCCCTTGTCTGCTCTGGACTTGGCTTTGAAGAAACTGAGTGAAGACGATTCCAAAAATTAACCGCCGCACCTGGCTCGCGCTCTGGGCGCAAGGCCGTCGCCGCAATCGGTTGCGGTTTGGACATCCCGCCTTGCTGCCCGCGCCTGTGCTGCGCGCGGCGTATCCTGACTTGCTCCGGTGGGATTGGGATTTGCCGAATCCCTACAAGTGGAACGTCTTGATGAGCCTCGACGGCGGCGTGTCGTGGATGCTGATCGAAGATTATTGGATGTATGGCGATGCGCGGCAGTTCGCGCCTGATGGCGGCGGCGAACTGTATTACATCGTCGGCATCGATACGTCCGGCGTTGAAATCACTGAGCACAGCAACATCGTTCGTCCCGATGACGCGCCGGTGCCGCCCAATCTGCATGACGGACTGCTGGCCTATTGGTCCATGGATAGTCCAGACACCAGCGAACCGGATTTGTCGGGCAACAACAACTATCTGCAAAGCGACGCCAGCCCGAAAGTCGGAGGCATTCGCGGCATGGCCTATGACGCGGGCGGTGACACCGGCGGCTGGTGGCCGGGCATGACCTGCGTTGGCTATCCCTTGAATGGCATTGGGGATTATTCTTTCTCGCTCTGGGTCAGCGGCAATATGCCGATGGGTGGCCCCCTGCTTTCGGCCGGCAATTTGTTCGTCATCAATGGCTGGAATCAAGGTGGTGGCATGCAGGACATCACCGTGCATCCGTATGACGGCGATACCAATTCGATCAACATGGGACTGGCCTGGGGTTACTCCCCGGAAGGCTGGTCGCATCTGGTCATCACCAAATCCGCCTCTCAGTTCTGCTTTTATTTCAATGGCGCGTTGGTGGGGTTCGCCGACGTATCCGAGTTCTCGTATGACTCGCTGATGGATCAAATTTGCATCGGCACCAGCGGGAGCGGGCTGATTGACGAAGTGGGTTGCTGGCAGCGCGTGCTGTCGGCTGACGACGTGGCGCAGCTTAACAATTATGGGAGCGGGCTGCCCTACGAATGGTTCTGACGCTCTCGCACAAAATTATGAACGCAATCGCAATCAAACCGAAAACCATCGAGATCATGCCGGCGCGCACGGCGGACATTTCGCAAATCACCTGGCGCACCAACGATGATTCGTTCGCCCGCAAGCTGACGGTCATCGTCAACAACGTTGCCGCGTTTCAAGTCATCGGCGCGGATTATGACGCGCTCGGCCAGTGGACGGATGACACCATCAAAGGGCTGATTCTGGCGAAGTTCGGCCTCGAACTCGCAACGCCATAATTCATGCCGCTCACGCTCATCAAAGAAACCGGCGCGGGGCTGGTGGATGCCAACAGCTACGCGGACGTGGCCGATGGCGACGCCTACCACGCCGGGCATTTGTATGCCACTGCGTGGACGGGCGCAACGACGGCGAGCAAGACCGCCGCGCTCGTGATGGCCTCGCGCCTGATTGACGGCGAATACCAATTCAGCGGCGTTAAGTCCGTTGATTCCCAGGCATTGCAATGGCCGCGCTATCGTTGTCCCGATCCGGACCGCGATGCGACGCTGGGCGTTGGCCTGTTGCTGACTTCGGAAAACTGGGTGCCTGAAAATCTGGTGCCGAAACCGGTCGTGCAGGCAGCTTGCGAACTGGCGCGGGAACTTCTGATCGCCGATCGCACCGCCGCGCCGGCTGGTGAAGGATTGAAGTATTACAACGATGCCGGCAAACAGACCGGCTACGACAAATCCGACACGCGGCCAATCATCCCCGCCGTCGTCCAGGCGTTGCTGGCGAAATATGGCGCTCTGATCAAATCCAAAAGCGGCGCGGTGAAACTTGTGCGCGTATGACTGAGCCAATTCAAAATCTAAAAAAGTTTCGCTTCATCCCGGAGATCACCCTGGGGAACGTGCTGCAACTGCTGTCGATCGCAGCGGCGGTCATCGGCCTTTGGGTGAACATGGATAAACGTATTTCTGCCGTCGAACTGCGCGAGAGTTATTCCATCGAGGAACGGCGCGACATGAAAAAGAGTTTGGCGACACTCGCCGAAAATCAAGCGGTCATGGCCCGCACGGTGGACCGCATCAGCATCTTGTTTGATCAACACACGAAAAGTGACAACGGCAGTGCGAACCGCACGGGCCAATGACCAATAATTTTATGAAAAAGTATTCACCGATTCATGTGGGCACCCGTTGGGTGACCGAACACACCTGGGGCGTAATGGTGGAAGGCGTTGGCCGGCCTGGCGCTGAATTGTTGTGCGTCGGCTGCACGCAAGCGCAAGCCGAAGGCATGGCCGCAAAGCTCAACGAACGGACGGAAAACACCGTGAGTTTGAAGATGGTCGCGCCGGCGGCAGCATTGCTGGTGATGACGCTTTTATTTTCCGGCTGTGCGATGGCGCCGTTGAAAGGTGGTCATGCCAGCACGGTGAGTAAATCCACTCAGGGTATTGAGCAAAGCGTCGTCCAAGGTGACAACCCGGCGGCGGCATCGCGGCAGGATCAGAAAACTGTCCGCACGAAGACTTACACCGTGCCGGCCGGTTCGCGGTTGGTGGAATCACACGTCACTGCCGACGCGGGCGGAGCGCTCGTGACAAATGTTTCCTCGTTGCTAATCAGTGCGCCGATGTCAGTGGTTGAGCATGAAGAGACGCGAGCCAAGACCGAGCTTGGCGCGGCTCAGAAGGACACGGCGCGCGAGTTAAGCGCGAAGCTGGCGAGCCTCAGCGGCATAGTGTGGGTCGGCGTCGCCATGTTCCTGCTCGGCCTGGCAACTCTCTTTTATCCGCCGCTGCAAGTCATCATCGGCAGTGTGACGACGAGTGTTGCCATCACTGCTGGCGGTCTCGCGCTGATGATTTTGCCGACGCTCGTGGTTGGTCACGAAATGTTGATTCTGTTTGGTGTGGCCGTGGGGGTTGGCGGTTGGTTCCTGGCACATCGTTACGGCACGCTGCGCGGAATGGTGAATGCGGCCGAGGCCGCCGTTGCTCCGCCAGCAACGCCGCCGGACACTTCTGGAAAGGTGGGCGGCGTATGAATCGCAACTTCAATGCGAGTTCACAAACCGGCACCGGGGACCGTCTTCCGGCATGTCTCGACGCTGATGCCGCCGCGCGCTTTTTGGGGTGGCCGTCCTATTTCATGCCGTTGCTGGCGCGCGCCGGTCATTTGAAACCATTGGGCAAGCCCGGTCAGAATGCCCGTAAATGGTATGCCACCGTCGAACTGGAGCGGGTGGGCCGCGATCCGGTCTGGCTGGACAAGGCGATTCGCATCGTGGACCGCCTGATCCGCGAGGCCAATGGCGACAAAAAAGGCAAGAGACTCGAAAGTCCCTTGCCTGGTGATCCCAGTTTGAATTGAGTCGCAATCAGGCAACGGCTGCTTCCGCCTCGTTGCGTTTCTCGTATTCCTCCAGCGACGGGATTTTCACCAAGGCCCGCTTCGCGTAGGCGCGATGCACGGCTTTGGAGTTGTGGCCCAAGTTCTCCATCGCGAACCGCTCCGGCATCCCGGCCGTCTTGGCACGCTCGGCCCATGCGTATCTATAACTGTGCAGCGTGACGCCTGTAATGCCGAGTTGGCGGCAACGCTGGCCGAATTCCGTCGCCCGGTCGCCCGCGCGAACGGTTGACAGGTAAGGGAACAAGGGACCTTCACTGGGCAGGTCTTTGAGGAGGTTCAATGCTTCGCTACCGAGATGCACCAGCACGGGCACGCCGGTTTTCTTACGGATGAAACTGACCGTGTTGTTCTGCCAATCCACGTCTTCACCCTTGAGCAACGCGATGTCGCCCTGGCTGCCGCCCAAGTGCCAGCACAACTGGTAGAGCCTTTTACGCTCGGGATTCACTTCCGCCGCGATGATCTTCTGATGTTCGGCCAGCGTGATGGCGCGCTTGTCCTTGTAATGCACGGCCGGCCACTGGCGGCGGGGTATGACGGTGGCGGGCAGCCAATTCATGTCCACGGCGAAGTTGTGTAGGCGGCGCAAATAGACGTTGGTGGACACGCGGCCGTTCTTCATGGCTTCAAGCAGATGCTCGGCTTGCGTCTCGATCAGCACCCGCTTGCGGAGGGAATCGAAGGCTTTGTCTTTGGCGGCACAAACCCACCGGTCGTGCGTCGGTCCGACTTTGAGCTTGATGATCTCGTCCATGACGTGCTGCCAGGTGCGCTGGCTCACCATGGGATCGCTGTGCTTGAGATAAACCCGGGCGAGGCCGAGATTCATCGCGGGCTGTTTACCAGCTTCATTCATGGCCAGCAGGAGGCGCTCGGCTTGCTCCCGGTCCTTGGTCTTGAGGCTGGTGAATTTTTTTGTGGTGTCGTCAAAAGCGTAATAAACGCTTTTGCGACGGAGGAACAGACGGTAACGGTTTTTCATGGCTCGTATTTATCGAGCCTACCTTGAAAATGAATTCCACAGTTAAACCCATGTGGCCCAGAGTGGGCACAAGGTGGAAACAATTTGGGCCAATCCCAAAGTTGTTAGCCAAACTGTTAGCCATCGGCTTTCTCACGCTCCTAATTCCTTGCTGCACACGCAGATAGAGCTGGAGGCGGGAGTCGGAATCGAACCGACGGATGAGGCTTTTGCAGAGCCCTGCCTTACCACTTGGCTACCCCGCCGTGAAAGGGCGCACACACTAAATTTCTTTTGCCGCTCGCGCAAGTTCAATCGCGGTTCAATTTATGTATCCTAGTTTGCGCCGTTGCTGCCAAAGTTCCTTGGGTTTGAAAATTCCTACGGGCGTGATGATGCCGGTGATGAGTTCGGCTGGCGTAACATCAAAACCGGGATTGCGCGCACCGCTAGTCGGATTTGCCACACGGACGTAAGCGCGCTTAGTTTTTGAATTTGCAATTCCAGATTTGAAATTCAAATCGCCCCACGCGCCAAGAACTTCGCTTTCGGAACGGTCTTCGATTGGAATGTCAAAACCGCGTTTCAAATTCCAATCAATCGTCGAAAGCGGAATGGCGACGTAAAACGGAATTTTGTGGCGCGCAGCGAGAACAGCTTTTGTATAAGTGCCGATCTTATTCGCAACTTCGCCGGTGCGACCGAGCGTGCGGTCGCTGCCGACGATGACCAGATCAATTTCGCCGCGCTGCATCAAATGTCCGGCGGCGTTGTCAGCAATGATTTGATGAGAAATTTTTTGTTGCGCTAATTCCCACGCGGTGAGCGTGGCGCCCTGCGAACGCGGACGAGTTTCATCGCAGAAGACGTGAAATTTTTTGCCCTGCGTCTGCGCGGCATACATCGGCGCGGTGGCGGAACCCACATCCACAAACGCCAGCCAGCCAGCATTGCAGTGCGTGAGGATGCGCATGCCGTTGCGAATCAGCTTTGCTCCATGCTTGCCAATTTCTTCGCAGTGGCGCACGTCTTCGTTGGCAAAGGCTTCGGCGGCAGCAATTGCAAGTGACTGTTGCTCGGCCACAGTTTTGCCGCACGTCATGTGGCGTCGGACATCGTTCAGGGCGTTGACAGGATCAACGGCGGTGGGGCGAGCTTCGGCGAGGGTTTGGTAGACCGTGGCGAGGTGTGCGGAAAATTTTTGTAAATCGTTTCCGCGAAAGGCGAGAGCTCCTTGCGCAAGTCCGTAAGCCGCGGTTGCGCCAATTGCGCCTGCTCCGCGCACGACCATGTCAGTGATGGCGGCAGCGGTTTCACGAAAGTTTTTGGTGGCGACAATTTTGAATTCGTGCGGGAGCAACCGCTGTTCAATGAGTTGAACGCAATTTTTTTTAGCGTCAAAGGTGACGGTGCGAAAATGCTGAGTTCGGCCGCGCAGAGTAACATTCATTTGCGCTGCTACTTCTTTTTGAGCGATTGAATTTTATCTTTGACCGCCTGAAACGCAGGCTGGGCACGAAGTTTTTTCATGTCCGGATCTTTCGCGAGCCAAGCAAAATCGCGGTAGCCGAGTTCAATGGCTTGACTGAGAGCACGGAAAGCACGGTCAAATTCATCGGTCAGCGAGTAGCTGCACGCGAGATTGTAAAACACGAGCGGATTGGCGGGCTCAAGCTGGGCGAGACGTTCGTCCACGTGCAAGCCTTCGGTGAAGCGGCCGCGCTGCGTGTAGTGGTCGCCGAGCAATTGCAGGGCGTCCACATAATCTGGATCACGACGGACAAGTCCCTCGACAAACTGAATTTTCGTGTCAAGGTCGCGTTGTTCCGCGCTGGTCAATTTTTTCTTGGTGCTGCTTTTAGCTGGCATACGACGGACGGATTTTTTCTAACCGCGCGCGGCAAGTCAAGTGGGCGGCTGAATTATTTGTTGGAATTATCTTTGCGGAAACCTTTAGATTGGGCTCGGGAATTTTATGAAATGCTTTGTTACCGGTGCGTCCGGCTTCATCGGCTCCAATCTCGTGCACGAACTGCTCGCGCGCGGGCATCGTGTCAAGGCGTTGTTGCGACCTGACGCGGACGAGCGCGGTTTGCAGGGATTGAAGTTTGAACGCGTCACCGGCGACATCCTCGATCGCAAATTGTTGCAACGCGAAATGGAAGGTTCTGAATGGTGTTTTCACGTCGCCGCCAGTTATTCGCTCTGGATGCGCAACTACGCCCCCATGTATGAAATCAACGTGGAAGGCACGCGCAATGTTCTCGAAGCCGCCGGTAAAGTTGGTTGTCGAAAAATTATTTACACCAGCACAGTCGGCTGTATCGGTGTGCCAAAGGAAGTGGATGGCAAAATTGTTCCGGCAACAGAATCGGAAAAAATTTCCGACGACCAGATGTCTAACGATTACAAGCGCTCCAAGTTTCGCGCGGAAGGTGTGGCGTATGATTTGTTTCGCAAAGCTGGTTTGCCCATCGTCATCGTGAATCCCTCAGCGCCCGTTGGTCCTGGTGATGTGAAGCCGACGCCGACCGGAAAAATCATCGTGGATTTTTTGAATGGCCGCTTACCCGCGTATTTGGAAACGGGTTTGAATTGGGTGCACGTCCGCGACGTCGCCATCGGCCACATTCTCGCGGCGGAAAAAGGCACACTTGGCCAGCGTTACATTTTAGGTAACGAGCAGGGGAATTGGACGATGAAAGAAGCGCTCACCACGCTGGAAAGAGTCACCGGCATTCCCGCGCCCAAAACAAAAATACCCTATTGGTTTGCGCTTCGAGTGGCCGAGGCAAATGAAATGATTTCCTTCGTCACCGGCAAACCGCCGCGCGCGCCGGTCGCCGGTGTCAAAATGGCGAAATACAAAATGTGGTTCAATCCTGATAAGTCTATTCGCGAACTTGGTCTGCCGCAGACGCCGCCAGAACAAGCTTTTACTGATGCCGTCGCGTGGTTTCGCGCGAATGGTTACGTCAAAAATTAAGTTCTGATTTTTTCCGGTCCAAAGTTTTCTTGCCATTTGTCCCGCTTTGTGAAAAATTTCACAAACAATTTATGGCACACGTCAAACTCCACATTCCCGGACCCGTCGAAGTCAGCGAAAAAACGTTTAAGGCGTTTTGTTCGCCCATGATTGGTCATCGCGGCCAGGGCTTCAAAGACCTCTACGCGAAAATCCAGCCGCAGCTTCAGCAGCTGTTTTACACCAAACAATTGGTTTACCTTTCCACCTCATCCGCGTGGGGCGTGATGGAAGGTTCCATCCGCAACCTCGTTCAGAAAAAAGTTCTGAACTGCATGTGCGGTGCGTTTTCCGACAAATGGTTTGATGTTTCCAAGAAGTGCGGCAAGCAGGCTGAAGCGCTGCAAGTCGAATGGGGTTCGCCGATTCGTGCCGAGTTGATTGATAAAAAACTCGCGACCGGCGAATTTGACGCACTCACGTTGATTCACAACGAAACTTCGACCGGTGTCATGTCGCCGCTCGCGGAAATTGCCGCGCTCAAGAAAAAGTATCCCGATGTTATGTTCATTGTGGACGCCGTCAGTTCTTTGACTGCGTTGCCCATCAAGTTCGACGAACTCGGCATCGACGTTTTGCTCGCCGGCACGCAGAAAGCGTTTGCGCTACCGCCCGGACTTGCGGTGTTCGCTGCGTCACCCGCGGCGCTCGCAAAAGCGGCCACGACCAAAGATCGCGGTTATTACTTCGACTTCGTGGAATTCCAGAAAAATGCCGAACAGAGCATGACCCCGAGCACGCCGAGCATCAGCCACGTTTTTGCGCTGAGCTCCAAGCTGGATGATTTCTTCGCCGAAGGTTTGGATGCGCGTTTTGCGCGCCATGCCAAAACCAATCAGCTCACGCGTGATTGGGCGGCGAAACACGGCTTCAATCTTTTCCCTGAAAAAGGTTTTGAATCCGTCACGCTTACATGTGTCAGCAACGGCGCGCGTCCCGGCGGTCGCACGGTTGACGTGGCGAAGCTGCAGAAGCTCGTCAAAGAGCAGGGCTTCTTGATTGATGGCGGCTACGGAAAAATCAAAGGCACGACGTTCCGCCTCTCGAACATGGGCGACGAAACGGAAGCCACAATGAACCAGCTTTACGCCGCGCTGGATAAGGCGATGGCGACGCTCTGATTTTTGGTGTTGGTTTGGTTTGGGTTGGACCGGCAATCCGTGGGGAACGGGTTGCCGGTTTTTCTTTTCGCTGGCCACAAACTTCGCAAAACTTAAACGTGCAAACCGATTCTGGTTATCAACTCGTCCGCTTGAACAACGGCATCTGCTCCGTGCGTTCGTTGGCGGATGCGGAGACATTTCATCCGGTGGTCGGGCCAGTAGCTGAGGCAGAAGCGCTTTACGTCAATCAACTCAAACTTCGGGAACGACTCAAAAATCATGCCGGCGAATTTGTGATTTGGGATGTCGGTCTAGGTGCCGCAGCGAATTCACTTACGGTCTTACGCGCCACGCGCGACATCATATCTCAGATTCGCCTCGTCAGTTTTGATCATACCATCGAGCCGTTGAAATTCGCCTTGCAGCATGCCGCCGAACTCGGCTACTTCGGCGGCTACGAAAATCATCTGCAAAAATTTATCGGTGAACAGCGCGTGGATTTTCAGAATGGCGAGCAATCGGTGAATTGGGAATTTCATCACGGTGATTTTCCGGCGTGGCTGGCCGCACAAAAAAGTGGCTCGGCGTTAGCGCCGCCAGACGCGATTCTGTTTGATGCGTATTCGCCCGCGCGCAATCCGGCGATGTGGACGTTGCCGCTCTTCACTAATTTATTTCGGCAACTCGACCCGCGACATCCGTGCGCGATGCCGACGTATTCGCGCAGCACGATTCTGCGCGTCACGCTGCTGCTCGCGGGATTTTTTGTCGGCGTCGGCCACGCAACCGGCGAGAAAGAAGAAACGACCATTGCCGCGAACGATTTGAGTTTGATTGCCGAACCGCTGGATGCACGCTGGCTGGCGCGCGCACGTCGTTCGCACAGCGCGGAGCCGATGGTTGAACCCGTTTATCGCACCGCGCCATTGAGTGAAGAATCTTGGTTGAAACTTTCAGCGCATCCGCAATTTGCCGGCCGCTGATTGATGCGTTAGCCACAATTCACGTTGACGGAATCTCTGAAAGCCATTAGAAACAGCACCGTTGGCACAACTTAACCACTTAAAAACTATGAGCGACAAACCTGCAGGAGCGGATAAAAAAATTGCAGCCGGAGTTTGCGGGATTCTTCTCGGCGCGCTGGGCATCCACAAGTTCATCCTCGGCTATACAAAGGAAGGCGTCATCATGCTGTTGGTGACGATTCTAACATTGGGCTTTGGTGGCTTCATCATGGGCATTATCGGCCTGATTGAAGGCATCCTTTATCTCACAAAGAGCGACGCGGATTTTGTCGCCACCTATGTGAACGGCAAAAAAGGCTGGTTCTAAACCTGAGCTTTCTTTTCCAGCCGCTGTTGCGTTTACATACGCACGGCGGCTTTTTCCTTTTTTGAACTTTCACCAGCGCGAAAATTTTCTAAACTGTCGGCATGAACGTATTTGTCACCGGCGGCGCCGGTTATATCGGGTCAGTTTGCACGGAAGAACTGCTCAACGCCGGCCACACGGTCACGGTGTTCGACAACCTCACGGAAGGTCATCGTTCGGCGGTGGATCCGCGCGCAAAATTTATCGAAGGCTGTTTGCGTGATGCCAAGCTGGTGAAGCAAAGTTTGCTGGACGCGAAAGCTGACGCAATCTTGCATTTCGCCGCCAGCGCTCTCGTCGGCGAATCCATGTCGGATCCGAAAAAATATTTTCACAACAATCTCGTCAATGCGCTCAAGCTGGCCGATGCCGCCGTAGAAACCGGTGTGAAAAAATTCGTCTTCAGTTCGACGTGCGCCACTTACGGGCCGCCGGACCGTGTGCCGATGACGGAAGATCTGCCGCAGCGCCCGATCAATCCTTACGGTGAAGCCAAATTGATGTTCGAGAAAGTGCTCAAGTGGTATCACGAAATCTACAAGCTGGATTTCATCGCCTTCCGCTATTTCAACGCCGCCGGGGCGAGTGAGAAATTTGGCGAACATCATCGCATCGAGACGCATCTGATTCCGAACGTGCTCGCCGTGGCGCTCGGGCAGAAAGCGCACGTGGAAATTTACGGCACGGATTATCCGACGCCGGACGGCACCTGCATCCGCGATTACATTCACATCAAAGATTTGGCGCAGGCGCACATTCTTGGTTTACAACCGGGCAAGAGCGGCTTCTTCAATCTTGGTAATGGCGATGGTTATTCGGTGAAGGAAGTCGTTTCGATGTGCGAAAAAATCACCGGTAAAAAAATTCCGGCGATTGAAAAGCCCCGTCGCGCGGGCGATCCACCTCGTCTCGTTGCGGCGGCCAATAAGGCCATCACTGAACTGGGCTGGAAACCGCAGTATCCGAAGCTGGAAGACATCGTGAAGACAGCTTGGGCGTGGCATTTGAAGCATCCGACGGGCTACGCGGATTAAGTCGTCCGCGTTCGAGATTAAAATTTATTAATCCGCAATTCATTTGCTTTCAATCTTGATGCGGTAATATCTCCAGACATGTCTACCCCAACTCATGCTGCTCCGGCCAGTGCTGTGCGTCCCCCGCTCAATATCGCTGCGCTCGCAAAGCAGCACGCCGGGGAAAATTATGAGTTGCACGCCGAGCACATCAATCCCGTCAACGTCCGCACGCTGAAAACCATCGGGTTCGACCGCTGCTACACGCGGGCGGAAGGTGCGTATCTGTGGGACGTGAAGGGCGAAAAGTATTTGGATATGTTGAGCGGTTACGGCGTGTTTGGACTGGGTCGCAACCATCCGGAAGTTCGCCGTATCCTCAAGGAATTTCTTGATGCCGATTATCCGAGCCTCGTGAAAATGGAGGCGCCGTTGCTCGCCGGCTTGCTGGCGGCGGAATTAAAAAAACGGATGCCGAATGAATTGGATATGGTGTTTTTCACCAACTCCGGTGCGGAAGGCGTCGAGACGGCCATCAAATACGCCAAGTGCGCCACGGGTAAACCGGCGATCATCCATTGCAAAAAATCGTTTCACGGCCTCAGCACCGGCGCGTTGTCCGTGAATGGCGATAATTCTTTTCGTGACGGCTTCGGCCCGTTTCTGCCGGATTGCCGCGCGATTCCGTTCAATGATTTGGCTGCGCTTGAAGCGGAATTGAAAAAAGGCGATGTTGCCGGTTTCATTGTCGAACCCGTTCAAGGCAAGGGCGTCAATCTGCCGCAGCCCGGCTATTTGCTCGCGGCGCAACAACTCTGTCGCAAGCGCGGCGCGCTGTTCATCGATGATGAAGTGCAGTCCGGCATGGGCCGCACGGGAAAATTTCTCGCTATCGAACACGAAGGTGCGGTTGATCCCGACATCGTCATTTTAGCCAAAACTCTTTCGGCTGGATTCGTTCCCGTCGGCGCGGTGTTGTGCAAAAAGTGGATCCACGAAAAAGTTTTCTCTTCAATGCAGCGTTCCGTGGTGCACAGTTCGACGTTCAGTCAGGGAAGTTTTGCGATGGCGGCCGGTCTCGCCGCGCTCGACGTGATTGACCGCGAGAATTTAATTTCCAACGCCGCCAAAATGGGCGACTTCATCGGCAAAGGTTTGACCGCGATGATTCCGCGCTTCGAGTTCATGAAGGAAGTGCGCTGGCGCGGCTTGATGACCGGTATTGAATTTGGTTCGCCCAAATCGCTCACGCTCAAAGTCGCGTGGACGACGTGTCACACGCTCGATAAAAGTCTGTTCCCGCAAGCGGCGGTGATTCCGTTGCTCGACAAACATCGCATCATCACGCAGGTGGCCGGTCACCATGTGGACGTGGTCAAATTGCTGCCGCCGCTCATCCTCACCGAAGCGGATGCGCAGTATTTTCTGAATGCGTTCGAGGATGTGATGGTGCAGATGCACAAATTTCCCGGGCCGGCGTGGGATGTCTTGATGGGCATTGGCAAGATGGCAATCACGCAACGCGCCCGCTGACGCGCAGGAATTTTTCTTGCCATGCAGGCCTCGTCACAGGCATTTTCTGACATGGCAGCGACGCGCAATTCTACTCTCGACGACACGTTCTATAAAAAAGCGGACGCCTTCTTCGCCGCGAACAGCAAAGTCGGGCTCACTTACGACGATATTACGTTGGCTACGCTTTATTCCGAAATCCTGCCGCGCAACACCCAGCTCGATACGCGGCTCGCGGATGGCTTGCAACTGAACATCCCCGCCATTTCCGCCGACATGGACACCGTCACCGAATCGCGCATGGCGATTGCGATGGCGCTGAATGGCGGGCTCGGTCTCATCCATTACAACATGCCCGAGCGGCAACAGCTTTCCGAAGTCAGCCGCGTGAAGTATCACGTGCAGGGCTTGATTCAAGACCCGATCAAAATCGCGCCCGACCAGCTCATCGGCGATGTGCTCAAGCTGATTGAAGAAAAGAAATTCGGGTTCAGCACCTTTCCCGTCGTGGATGAACAAGGCAAATTGCTCGGCCTGCTTTCCGGCCATGTCGTCAAGCCGCGTTACGCCACGAAGAAAGTGATTGAGGCGCTCACGCCGCGTAAATCCGTTCACACCATCACCAAGAAAGAACTCGGCAAGGATCCCATCGCGCGCGCCGACAATTTTTTCACCGAACATCTCGGCATCCACAAATTGCTTGTGGTGGATGACGCCGATCACTTGCATGGCCTCATCACCATGAGCGATGTCGAGCGCATCACGCTCGAACGCAAGGCGCAATTCAAGCCCGCGCGCGACGCGCAATTCCGCCTCGTTTGCGGCGCCGCCGTTTCCGCCACACGCAATGCCTTTGGCGAATTGGATCGCGGCCGCATCCTCGAACACGTCAGCGCCCTCGTCGAACGCGGCGTGGATGTTGTCGCCGTTTCCACCGCGCACGGTCACAGCAAAGGCGTGGGCGACACTGTGAAAGTTTTGCGCGACGCGTTTCCAAAACTGCCCATCATCGCGGGCAACGTCACCAGCGCAGCGAGTGTGGAATACCTCGCCGACTGTGGCGCGAACGCCATCAAAGTCGGGCAGGGGCCTGGATCCATTTGCACCACGCGCATCGTCGCCGGCGTCGGCATTCCGCAGATGACCGCACTTTACGTCTGTTCCCGCGCCGCCGCGAAAAAGAAAGTTTCCATCCTCGCCGACGGTGGCATCACCAAGTCCGGCGACATCGTGAAAGCGTTGACGCTCGCGCAAGGTGTGATTTGCGGCGGCATGTTCGCCGGTTGCACCGAAGCTCCCGGCGACGTCGTCGAGATCAGCGGCAAGATGTATAAACATTATCGCGGCATGGGCAGTCTCGCTGCGATGAAGTCCGGCAGCGCCGCGCGTTACGGACACGAAAAAGCCGACACCACGCGCAAAGTCGCCGCCGAAGGCATCGAAGCGCTCAAGGAAGTGTGCGGTTCCGTGGATCGCGTGCTCGCCACGCTCATCGGCGGCATCCAGAGCGGCATGGGTTATCTTGGTGCGAAAGATTTGGCCGAGCTTCGTGTGAAAGCGCGTTACATCCGCGTGAGTCCCGCCGGCCAACGCGAAGCCGCGCCGCACGACGTCGTGGAATTGAAAACTGGGAATTAACTCAAAACGCAATCGGCTCGTTGAGCTTGCCGCATTGCGTGCAGCGGGAGCGATCCACGTCGGCGTCGTCGGTGTAAACGAGGCTGCATTTGGCGCAGCGGAAGACGCGGTCTTCGGGATGCGCGGGGCCGAAGCGTCGGCGTTCGAGTTCGGAATAAATTCCCACGCCGCAAATCGCACCGAGCGCGAGGGCGACATAAATCAACAGGAGCAGGGAGATACTCATGGCGCATTGAGGGGCACGGTGTGCCAGTTAAAAATGATTTCGCCGAACATCAATTTATCCGCCGGCACAAATTGCAAGGTGTGCGCGAGTTCCAAGGCTTGTTGGTCGGCGGCATCGTAACCGCTGGTTTCCAGCAGCACGGTGGAAGTGACGTTGCCGCTTTTATCCACGAGCAATTGCACACGGCTCGGAGGAATCACGTCGTTCACGGCAGGCGAGGGCGGCGAAAGGGTGTTCAACACGCGACGGTGTGCGAGGTCACCGGTCAGTTGCCACGTGGAAGCGGTGGGCAGTGCGGATTCGATATTTGCTTCCGGCGCGAGTAGTTGTGGTTCCGGTTTGAGGTTGAGTTTCGCAGCCGCGAAATGATTCGTCTGCATGAACGCGTTGAACGCAGCGCCCAAGCTGGCGAGGTTCGGTGGCAGAAACGACGGCGCTTCTGTCCACCGGAAAGACGGTGATGCGACGGCGGGCGAATGTAACAAAGTGGTATGGCCAAAATCTTCGGCGTGCGGCACGACAAACAACGTGGGGTCGGTCAGACGGACGAGTTCGCTGGCATTGTCCGCGAGACGGAACACGGGAACATTGGTCGCGACGCGCGGTGCGGCTACTTTTTTAGCACCGAACAAAAAGATAAAAGCGAGATGCGCGGTCAGGGCGAGGACGATGAGGAAAATGATTTTCTGCCAGCTCCAACCCTCGGCTGCCGGCGCGGTCGCAAAGGAATGCGGTTCGGCGGACGGCGCGTTCATGGCTGGGCGACGGGCAAGGTGGCGAGCACGATGTTGGTGATGGTGAGATTCGTATTGCCGGCTTCCGGTTGCCGCGCAATCAGGGCAAGGCGGCTCAACTCATCGTAGCTCACCGCTTTATCCGCATGAATGACGAGCGCGAGCGGTTCGTGCGCGCCTTTGATGCGAGCGGCGAGGGTGGTTTTCAACACCGCTTCGGTGACGATTTGATTTTCAAAATAAAGACGGTTCTGTGAATCCACCGCGATCGTGAGAACGGGACGATCAATGCCGGGCAAATCGGCGGCGACGGGCGGTGTGAGATTCATCCGCAAACCGGATACGGGCAGCAACGCGGCGAGCAGCAAGAAAATCAACAGCGCAAAGAAGACGGAAGCGAACGGCGCGACGTCGAACTGGCTGCGCAGGATTTTAGCAGAGCGCGGGAATTTCATTTGCCGTTGCCGTTCTCGGTGACGATGTTGACGATCTCAGCAGCGGCGCGTTCCATGTCCAACACGATTTTGTTCACGCGACTCACCAGATAATTATAGCCGGCATGCGCGGGAATGGCGACGGCGATACCGCCAGCGGCGCACACGAGCGCCTTCCAAACACCATGCGATAACATTTCGATGTGCGCGTAAAGTCCGGCTTGTTCAATCTGGCCGAAGACATCAATGAAGCCGACGATTGTGCCGAACAAGCCAAGCAGCGGCGCGATTTGCGCGATGGTCGCGAGTAGATTTAATTTTTCTTCGAGGCGCGGCACTTCGGTGAGACCGGCTTCCTCCACGGCTTCGCGCACACGGTCGCGGCCATGTTCACGCGCGAGAATGGCGGCTTTGACGAGCCGCGCGACGGGACCGGCCGTGGCATCACAAATCGCGATGGCCTCAACGATGTTACCGCGTTTGATGACGGTGCGGACGCCATTCAGAAACTCGGCGGAGTTGATCTGCGAACGATGGCAGAATAGCGCGCGTTCGATGAACACGACGGCGGCGGCGGCGGCGGCGATCAGGATGAGCCAGATGACCGGCCCGCCATTGGCTAAAAGTGTCGGCAACATCGTGTTTGTATAGGGCTTCGCGCGCCAAGTTCAAAGCGAAAAAAACTCACCGAAGGTTAAAGCAAAACTTTCTGCTTACTCCCCGCACCTTGCTCCTGTATTTTTCGCGCATGGAAAATCCAGACCAATTACGTGAACTCTTTCGGATGCAAAAAGCCCTCAACGAACGCATCGGTGTCAAAACCGACGGCATGAGCGAGGAAGAAAAAACTAAGTGGTTGCTTAATTACACCCGCGCCATGCAACAGGAAATGGCCGAGCTCACCGACAGCGTGCCGTGGAAATGGTGGGCGAAGTATCAGAAGTTCGACGAGCAAAATGCGCGCGTCGAGGTCGTGGACCTGTTTCATTTTCTCATCAGCATGGCGCAAGTGCTCGGCATGAGTGCGGACGATGTCTTCGCCGCCTACGTCAAAAAGAATGCCGTGAACTTTCAGCGTCAGGACAGCGGCTACACGAAAAAAGACGAGAACGATTCCAAGCACATATAATTTTAACTCTCGCTTGTGGCTGACTTCAATTACCAGCTCGGCAGCGGCGGAAAAAACACCAAAGTGGCAACGTGGGTTGGCGGCATCGTCGCCTTCTTGTTCGCCACACCGTTCGCCGCTGCAGGTTTGTTTGTCATCTGGCAGGGCATAAAAAAAATAACTCGCGGCGAGACTGGGCAGGGTGTTGGCATCGTTTTGTTCGGGTCGGTATTTGCGGCAGTCGGTTTGGGAATCATGTATGCCGCCGTCACCGCCGGACGCCGTCAACGGTTGGCCGAACAAAATTGGAACACCAAAACCGACGGCGGTAAAAAAATCTGGCTCGCCCGCGCCGACTGGGCGGCGGGAAAAATAAAATCCTCGGCCGCCGCGCAAACCAGAATCCTGTTTATCTTCGCGCTGGCATTTGGCTGTTTTGGAACGGCGATGTCCATTTTAGTTTTGCCTAAGGAAATACACAGCGGCAATGACAAGGCACTGGTAGTTCTTTTGTTTCCCGCCATCGGGATCGTTTGCGGCATCGCGGTCGTGCGCAGTATTCTGTCGCGTCGTCGTTTTGGTGAATGCTGGTTTGAACTCGCGCAAGTGCCCGCACCGCTCGGCGGATCGCTCGATGGCTTGATTCAAACCGGACGACCGCTGCATTTGGAACAGGGATTGCACCTGAAACTTTCGTGTATCAACCGCACCGTCTCAAAGTCCGGCGATAGCGAGCACGTTTCCGAAAATATTCTTTGGCAGAATGAAAAAGTGTTTCGCCCGGATGTCGCGTTGTCCGCTACGGGCACGGGCGGCAGCGGCATACCCGTCCATTTTGAATTGCCAGCTGAACAACCGGAAGCCTCGTTGCGCGGCAAATCAACCGTCGTCTGGCGGCTGGAAGCGCGTGCGAAAATGTCCGGCCCAGATTTCACCGCCACGTTTGAGGTGCCGGTCTTTCGCGTGGCCGGTTTTGTGCCGTCGCCGGCGCGTGAGCCTGATCCGACCGCGTCATTGCAAATGCCCGTGGAAGAAATTCGTCGCGATGAACACTCGCGCATCCAGGTGAACGACGTGCCCGGCGGACGTGAATTTTATTTTCCCGCCGCGCGCAACCTCGGCACGGCGATTTTTACAACGTTGTTCATGTTGGTCTTCAACAGCGTCGCCGGCATCACGTTTCATCTTCACGCGCCGATTTTATTTCCCATCGCTTTCGGTTTGATTGGTGTGCTTTTGCTGTTTGGAACTTTCAGCCTGTGGTTCAAGTCCGTCCGTATCACCGTCAATACCACGAACGTGCAACTTACCAAACGCTGGTTGATCTTTAGTCGCACGCGTGAGTTTTCGTCCGGCGATTACGCGCGGTTCGCCACGAAGATGGGCATGCAAAGCGGCTCGACCATTTTTACGGACATCAAACTGGTTCGCGTTGGTGCCGACGCGGAATTTGCGGAGAAGATGAAACGATTTGAAGGCGGTCAGCAGGTGAATCAAATCGCGATGGAGAGATTTCGTCAGGCTGCCGGGCCGTCAGGTGTCACCGTCGCCAACAGCATCGCCAACGCCGCCGAAGCTGAATGGCTCTTGCGCGAAATGAACCGCGCACTCGGGCGTCGCGGATAAAAAGTCGTGAGCGCCAAACTTAAAGCGGTAAAATCAAAACTGAAAAATCCCGCGTCGCGTCGCGTCGCGCAGAAATGCGGTGCGGGTGAATGGCGCAAGGAAATTGAACGCATTCTCATCACTGACAAGCAACTGGCGCAGCGGATAAAACTGCTCGCGCGGCAGATTGAAAAAGATTTTGCCGGGCGCGAACTGGTCGTGGTCTCACTGCTCAACGGCACAGTGGTTTTTCTGGCGGATTTGATTCGGCAATTGAACCTGCCGCTGCGGTTGGACTTTATTGGCGTTTCCAGCTACGGCGCGGACACAAAACCCGGTGAATTGGTTTTCACAAAAGAGCTTCGGCTCGACGTGCGCGGTCGCGATGTGTTGCTGGTGGACGATATTCTGGATACGGGAAAAACCTTGATCCGAGTGCTGCCGAAGTTGAAAGCGCTCAAGCCACGCCGGATAAAAATTTGCGTGCTGCTGGACAAGCCTGCCCGTCGCGTGGAAAAAATTAAAGCCGACTATGCCGGCTTTTCCATCCCCGATTTTTTCGTCGTCGGCTACGGATTAGATTACGCCGAGCGCTATCGAAACCTGCCGTTTGTTGGCGTGCTGCATCCGCACGTCTACAAAAAAGTTTAACCACGGATGGGCACAGATAAACACGGATAAGGCGGGGCAAAACTTCGCGGATGCATTTCGTCAATTCGTTTGAAATTTACATCCGTGTGCATCCGTGTTTAGCTGTGGTTTCAATATGGCATTTCTCAACGACAATTATCTCAAACTCAAAGCGGGTTATCTGTTTCCTGAAATCGGTCGGCGTGTGAAAGCGTTCTGCGACGCCAATCCCGAAGCGGCCAAATGCTTGATTCGATGCGGCATCGGCGATGTGACCGAACCGTTGCCGCCGGCGGTTGTTGCCGCAATGCACAAAGCCGTGGACGAAATGGCCGCGCGCGAAACCTTCAAGGGCTACGGTCCGGAGCAGGGCTACGATTGGTTGCGTCGCGCCATCGCGCAAAATGACTTCCGCGACAAAGGTCTCGATGTGGCGGATGACGAAATTTTTATCAGCGACGGTTCGAAGTGCGATTGCGGTGCGATCCTCGACATCCTCGGCAGCAAAAATAAAATCGCCATCAGCGATCCCGTTTATCCGGTGTATGTGGACACGAACGTCATGGTCGGTCACACCGGCGAGGCCAACGAAGCGGGCGCTTACGCAAAATTGGTTTATCTGCCGTGCAAACCGGCGAATGGTTTTATTCCTGAGCCGCCGAAGAAACACGTTGATGTCATTTATCTTTGCTCGCCGAACAACCCCACTGGCGCGGCGGCCACGCGTGAACAACTCGAAGCGTGGGTAAAATATGCGCTCGAACATAAATCGGTAATTTTGTTCGACGCGGCTTATGAGGCTTACATCACTGAACCCGGTGTGCCACATTCCATTTACGAAATTCCCGGCGCGCGCGATTGCGCCATCGAATTCCGCAGCTTCTCCAAGAACGGCGGCTTCACCGGAACGCGTTGCGCATTCACGGTCGTTCCGAAATCGCTCAATGCGTTCACGAAATCCGGCGAAGCGAAGCCGTTGCATCCCCTGTGGAATCGCCGCTCGACGACCAAGTTCAACGGCGTCAGCTATGTCGTGCAACGCGCGGCGGGAGCGTTGTATTCACCGGAAGGCAAAGCGCAGGTGGCCCAACTCATCAAACATTATCTCGGCAACGCGGAAATTTTGCGTAAGGGTGCGAAGAAAGCGGGCCTGAAAGTTTTTGGCGGCGTGAACGCGCCTTACATTTGGGTGCGCACGCCGAAAGGTGTCACCAGCTGGCAGGCGTTCGATAAAATTCTGGCGGATGCGAACGTCGTCATCACGCCTGGTTCTGGTTTTGGTGCGAAGGGCGAAGGCTATTTCCGCATCAGCGCGTTCAACAGCCGCGCGAACGCCGAGGAAGTTGCGCGCCGCTTACAGGAATTGAAATGGTGAAATTTCAGCATTGCGGGAACAGATTTTCTTGTTACTCTGTCTGCTCGTTTTTACCGAAAACCTAATTAAAGAAATAATTTATGTCACAGCATCGCAGTCTCCGCGCGGCCTCCACCTTGGGTGGCAAGCGCAATGTTCTCAAGCGTTTTGAACGCACGGCGCTCCTCGAAAAGCGCGGTCAACGTAAAGCCGGCGACAAGATCACCGGTCTGCGCAAGACGAAGCCGGAAGCGTAATCCGTTTACGATTTTCGATCTACGATTTACGATTAGACTGCCGGCAGTCCGCGTTTCAATCGTAAATCGGCAATCATAAATCGTAAATACTGTGGTTCGCCTTCAGAAATTTCTCGCCGACGCCGGTGTGGCTTCACGCCGGGCCGGCGAGCAATTTATTTTGGAAGGGCGCGTGGCCGTCAATGGTCACGTAGTTCGGCTGCTCGGCACCAAAGTTGATCCCAACCGCGACTCG
>Ga0214164_1000545_pt1 | contig 24663 bp, 27 predicted proteins | sample TroBogepilimnion_13_FD_153003 | JGI IMG/M metagenome (GOLD analysis project Ga0214164, IMG submission 153003) | Freshwater microbial communities from Trout Bog Lake, WI - Practice 03JUN2009 epilimnion v4 | ecosystem: Environmental > Aquatic > Freshwater > Lake > Epilimnion/Euphotic zone ...
AAAATCAACCAGTTTGCACTTTATAGGGTTTGTGCTAAGATCAAGCATCTTTAACTTTTAGGGGGTTCTATGCGTCGATTTACACCTGACCCTCTGTTCTATTCTATTGAGTACAAAGCTACCAGAATTAGAGCGACAGAAGATGAAATTGAAAGAATTTACGATGCCGCGTTCTGCGGATTGACCGGTGATACTTTGGCTATTAAGGCAGGGTTTCTACCTAAAGAATTTGCCATTTTGTGCCAATCTGACCCACAAGCAGAATTAGCGGCTATTCAGGGTAAAGCTGATAATGAAGCGCAAATTAGCACTGCACTCAATCGCAATGCTTTGGGCGGTGACACTAAAGCAGCGTTAGAAATACTCAAGCATAAGCATGGCTGGGTTGCTGCCAAACCAGAAGGTGAAGCCAATCAAGAAATTCGCATTATTGTGGAAAATACGCTACCTGATCCAACCCAGAAAAAATAATGGCAGATACCCGCAGGGTTAAATTACCGGTGTTACATTCAGGGCAAGAAGCCCTGTTTTTACAGCAAGAAAGGCTAAATGTCACTCGCTGCGGGCGGCGCTGGGGTAAAACACGCTTTTTAGAATGGCTTGCAGCCAGAGGCGGAAGTAATGGCCTGTCAGTTGGCATCTTCGCGCCCGAACACAAACAGCTTGCCGAGCCTTGGGATCACCTGCGCGATATGCTTGATCCCATCGTCAAAAGTGCCAACCGCAATGATGGTACGATCAAATTGATCGGCGGCGGTAAGATCGACTTCTGGGCATTGAATGATAATGAACTGGCCGGGCGGGGGCGCGAGTATGACCTAACGCTGATCGACGAAGCGGGGTTCACCAAGTCACCTCAGATGAAAGAGGAGATTTGGTACAAATCCATCAAGCCAACCATGCTGACAACTCGCGGGATTGCATGGGTATTCAGTACGCCCAATGGCGTAGACCCCGACAACTTCTTCTGGGCAGCGTGTAATGATGAAGGGATGGGCTTTAGTTCCTTCCATGCGCCTACCAGTACAAACCCTTATGTTCCGCTTGATGAGTTGGAACGCGAGCGCGTCCGCAACCACCCAATGGTGTTCCGCCAAGAGTATCTGGCCGAGTTCGTTGACTGGTCTGGAGTGGCGTTCTTCTCAATTGATAAATTGCTGGTAAACCAACAGCCAGTACCCTACCCTGATAGATGCGATGGCGTGTACGCCGTAATGGATTGCGCGGTCAAAGGTGGCAAAGAGCATGACGGAACAGCCATCGTCTACTGCGCGATGAACGCCCACTTGGGTATTCCGATCACCATCCTTGATTGGGACATCGTTCAAATCGACGGAGCGCTGCTCGAAACATGGATTCCTAGCGTGTTCAGCCGACTAGAAGAATTGGCCAAAGTGACCCGCGCCCGACATGGCGTGGTGGGTACATTCATTGAAGATACGGCTGCTGGCTCGATCCTCTTGCAACAAGGCCGCAACCGAGGCTGGAACGTGCATGAGATTGATAGCAAATTAACGCAAGCGGGTAAAGACGAGCGAGCAATCAGCGTGTCGGGCTACTATCATCAAGAAAAGATTAAGATTAGCCAGTGGGCATACGACAAAGTAGTTAAATTTAAAGGCCAATCGCGCAATCACTTACTAAATCAATTGGCATCGTTTAGAATTGGGGACAAAGACGCCGCCAAAAGATCGGATGACTTATTGGACGCAGCGATATATAGTATTGCGATTGGTGTGGGCAACAAACTTGGGTTCTAAAGGAATAGATAATGGCCGAAATCAGCGTAAATAGCAGCAATTTACCTTCACAACTAATGCAACTGCTAAATGCTGATGCAATTGAGCCGGGTACACCTGCGGGCTACGAGCTTTGCAAAATCATCTTTGAATACCACCCGCTGTCAGCCAAAATCATTGAAAAGCCAATCGTATTGGCGCTATCCAAACCCCGCGTCATTACGGTGGATATGCAGCCAAAAGAAATGCTCATCAAAGCCTTTATGGATGAATGGCATAACCTAGATGTAACCAACATCATTCGCGATGTCACATTTTTGAAGCGCACCTACGGCGTGGCCGCTGTAGTTTATGGCGCTGAAGGCATACCGACTGACCAGCCAATTGATCCTTGGTTGTTGCCTGACTTAAATATCTACATTAATAAGCTCGATCCATTGAACTTGGCTGGCTCAACAGTCACCAACCAAAACCCGAACGCGCCTGACTTCCAACAGCCTAAAGCCTTTATTACTGCTGCCGGTCAACCGTATCACCCAAGTCGCAGTTGTATTGTGTTTAACAACACGCCGATCTATTTGGCATTCCAATCTTCAGGCTTTGGCTTTACTGGTCGTTCTGTATTCCAGCGCGCCCTGTACCCTCTCAAATCATTCGTTCAGTCAATGATTACTGACGATATGGTGACAACGAAAGCGGGTCTTTTGATTATTAAACAAAAAGCCGCTGGGTCAATTGTCAATCGGCTGATGCAACAAGCATCGGGTATTAAACGCGGATATCTACAACAAGGTACAACTGGTAACGTATTGTCCATTGACGTAGATGAAGATATTGAGTCTATTGACCTAAACAATACCGATACAGCGATGACTACCGCGCGCGACAACATTATCGCCAACATCGCTGCTGCAACTGACACCCCTGCCCTACTGCTTAAAGATGAAGCCTTTACTAATGCCTTCGCTGAAGGTACTGAGGACTCTAAAGCTATTGCCCAGTATGTCACTGGTATTCGTAATGACATGAGAAGCCTGTTTGATTTCTTTGACAAGATCGTAATGCACAGAGCTTGGAATAAGCAGTTCTTTGAGGCGGTGCAAAATAAGTACCCTGACATTTATGCCAATAAGACCTACGAGGAAACTTTCTACTTGTGGAAAGACGCCTTCAAGCCCTCTTGGGAAAATCTCATTGAGGAAACCCCAAGCGAGAAGGTCAAGATCGAAAAAGTCAAATTAGAGGGTATGACTGAAATGTTGCGTACCCTATTGCCAGTCATTAATCCAGAAAACCGAGCATTGGCGATTCAGTGGGCGCAAGACAACTTGGCTGAGATGCCTGAAATGTTCAAATCCACCATGCAGCTCGATATTGATGAAATTGCTGAGTACGAACCACCTGTACCCCTCTCCGCACCGACTGAGCCACCAAGTAAGGAATAAGCGTGACATTCTACGAATGCCTCACTGCGGCAATCAATGATTTCATGCGTTATGGCTTTGATAGCCAAAAACGCATAGATTCTTGGATAAAAAAGCTCCGAGAATCGGCTGTAAAATCATTAATTACAGAAAAACAGATGCAAAAAGATATTGAACGCTCTTTGCACACTGCTTTTAACCGTTTAGTGACCAAAGGCGGCCTTGTCAAAGAAGGCGTGGATAAGTTCACTGTTGAGAAGCTATCGCCTAAAATGCGGGCAGAATTAGACCGTCGCATCATGGCAAGCGCCAAATTGATCCAATTTAATCGCGAAGAAACGATTAGCAATACACTGCGCCGCTTCGCGGGATGGGCTACCTCAATTCCGATTGGCGGAACAGAAGCCGTAGATAAAGTCGCAGAGAAAAAAGCCATTCGTAAAGATTTGGCTATGATGCCGTTCAAAGAACGCCGCGTTGTAATTGACCAGACTCACAAATTGATTGCTAATATTCGTGACATTGTGGCAGTTGATGGCGGAGCAATCGCGGGTAAATGGCATAGCAACTGGAAGCAATCAGGCTATGACTATCGCGAAGATCACAAGGAACGTGACCAGAATATTTATCTCATTAAAGGTAACTGGGCATCGGAAAAAGGATACATCAAGCCGATAAGTGGATATACTGACGATATTACGACTCCGGGCGAGGAGGTTTATTGCCGGTGTAGATATCAGTACATCTATCATGTCGGAAAGCTGCCAGAAGAAATGTTGACAGCTAAGGGTAAAGAAGCGTTACAATCCAAGAAAATTACATAGGGTTAACCCATGCCAGCAACCAGCCCCGCGCAAGAACGCTTAATGCAAGCCGCAGCTCATACTCCGGGTGGCTTTGGTGGCGTTCCTCAATCGGTTGGTAAAGAATTCACTAAAGGCGAAGATGAAGCGCAAGGTGAATGGCTGGAAAAAGTAGCTTTAGCTGAAATGATTAAGCCAGATGATTCAAAAGATATACCCGAAGAACCTACCGTATTGTCTACTCCTGAACTAGAGCTAAAAGAAGATTCTAGCCTCGCGCCCGCCCCCGCACTAATAGTGGCCGGTAAAGATGACGAAGATGATGGTGGCAACCGCGAAGGTTCTCATTTCGTATTAGATTCAGATAATAAACGCGATGAATTACAAAGCATTCATGGCCATTTAGCTGAAATCGCTAAATTGGTAGAAAACTTTAAGGCCAGTGAAACAGTAGCTTCTGAAGTGAAAGCACGTTTAGGTGATGATTGCATGGCTGCCGATGACGCAGCCGTAATGCCAATTGATAAAGACGCTGGCGCTGCTGGCCGCGCCGCAGGCATTATGTTTATGACGCCTGAAGGTCAAACATTACTGATTCGCCGCGGCAATGGCGGGGATTATCCCGGCACTTGGGCTGTACCCGGCGGCCATCAAGAACAAGGCGAAACTTTAGAAGAATGCGCAAGACGCGAATGCTTTGAAGAAACTGGTATTAAGTATGAAGGCGAATTAGAAGTCCTTTATGACGATGGCCAATTTTGCACTTACATCGCCAAAGAAGCACCGAAGATAAAAGTCAATCTCAATTATGAATCTACAGGATTCGATTGGTGCGATCCAGCTTGCCCACCATTACCAATTCATCCCGGCTTAAATGTCGCATTCAGAATCGCAATGATTAAAACTGAATTCGATGTAGCTGAATTGATGAAAGAAGGCGTATTAACTAGCCCACAACCTTATGCCAATATGGATTTATTGGCAATCCGCATTACTGGAACTGGTTTGGCTTATCGTTCAAGCATCGGTGAACACGTTTGGCGTGATCCATCTTTGTACTTGAATGAAGATTTTTTGAAGCGCTGTAATGGTTTAACAGTCATTATGGATCATCCTGAAAGCGCAGTTTTAACAACTGAAGAATTTAAAGATCGCGCTATCGGAAGTGTTATGTTGCCTTACATTAAAGGCGACGAAGTTTGGGGTATTGCTAAGATTTATGATGCGCCTGCAATGGAAGAAATTGCAAGAGGGTTGATACCCGGCGAAGAAGTTAGCACATCCCCGTCAGTAGTATTTGACAATACTGCTGGAAACACTACACTTACTACTGAGAATGGCGAGCCACTCTTGATAGAAGGTGTACCATTCCTTTTAGATCATATTGCTATCGTCACGAAAGCAAGAGGATCTAAAGGAGTATGGGACAAAGGTGGCGATGCTGCTGGAGTACTTTTAACTAACCCTGAGGTGTCTGATATGACAAAAGAAATGATTGAGCCAAAGGCAGATGCCCAAGGCGAAAAACTTGATGCAATCCTGCAAGCAATTGGCAGCCTAGCAACTCGCGTGGACAGCATGGAAAAAAATCTTCCCGCTGAACCGTTGGTTACTGCGTCTGACAAGAAACGCAAAGACGAAGATGAATCTAAATCCCATAAAGATGAAGATGAAGATGAAGATGAAGATGAAGAAGCTAAGAAAGATGATGATGCTAAGAAAAAGCATCGTAAAGATTCTGAAGGTTCTAATCCAGTAGTTCATGGTAAAGCTGGCGAAATAAAACCAGATGAAGACGAAGATGCAAAATCTGACGAAGATGAAGAAGAAGAAGCTGCTAAGGCTGATGAAGAAGAAGCGAAATATGCTGACGCTCAAGCTAAAGCTGATTCCGTTCTTGCTGCTTTCGGCAAATCTGCTTCACGTCCGTTGTCTGGTGAGGCTTTGATGTCTTACCGTAAGCGTTTATTGCGTGGTTTACAGGCTTATTCCGATTCATACAAAGAAGTGAATTTGAATTCGATCAAAGATGCAAAATTATTGGCCTTGGCTGAAAAGCAAATCTTTGCTGACGCATTGGTAGCTGCTAAGTCACCAACAATGTTCGCTGCTGACCAACTCATTGAAATTAATGAGAAGGATCGTGCTGGTCGTACAATCACTAAATTCAAAGGCGCTATGTCTGCTTGGCTGGATGATTTTAAAGTCCCTCCTATGCGCGCGACACAGTTCCATACTTCTAACAACCAAAGATAAGGAATAAACCATGTCCGCACAAATTTCTTTAAATCCAATGGCTACAACTAATGCTAAAGGTCTATTTTCGACTAACAGCAATGGTTTTACCCAAGGTGATGCACAAGACGATCCAGCAGTTAAGTTTGCGTTAGCTGGTGGCGTTCTTAGCACCGAAGCCACTACTCCACTTTGGGGTGGTATTCCTGTTCAAGAATTTGTACCTGCAAGTGGTAGCGTTTTAGGCTCTACAATTTTGCAAGCTAATAGCGAAGCAGTACCACAAGCTATTTGCGTATTTAACCAAGCATTCGCTGGTATCACAACTCCTCAGTCTACTGCTCCTTTGTATTCCCCCGGCATGACTGTAAATTACTATCGTTTAGGCTCTGGCGCGCGTATTCCACTCGCACTCGATCCAGCTTCAGTAACTTTAGAAGGCGAATTAGTAAGCACAACCGTTTATTTTGATTACACAAATAACTGGTTAACAGCTTCTATTCCTTCAGTAGGACAAGCAGCTTTGCCTGTTAAAGTATTGAAACTTAGCACCAGTAATAACAAAACCGTTTCCTATAATGGGATGACAGGTAATGCTAACTGGGTTACCGATGGTTACGTTGCCTTAGTGCAAATTTAATAAAGGAAAATTACTATGTCAGGCTTCGCACCTTCATTTGTAACAGTAAATCCGCATTTCATGATGCCTGAGCTGATTATGCAGTACAGCTTGGCTTCTGGTGCTTTCACAACCCTTGCAACAGAAAATCCAATGCCACGCCTTGGTGAAGCTGATTTGTATGTGTACGCTAAAAAAGTTCAGTTGACAACTCAGGTTTCAGCTAACCAATCGACTGCTAACCAATTGCCTAGCGCATCGGTTATTCCTTCGATGATGAGTACAGCTACTTATCGCCTTCAGACACGCGCTCAGTATGACAACTTCGATGAAGCTGCTACTGGTGCATGGGGCTACGCATTGCCACAAGCTATGCGTTTGGCTGCACGTCAAGGTATCGCTCAACAATTGCGTAACGCTCTCCTCTACGGCTACAACCCAGCTAACGGCGAAGGCTTGCTCAATACTGATGGCGCTACTACAGCTAACTTAGGCGCTGATACCAATGGTAATGTTGGTTACAGCACTTGGGATAGCGGTCAGCTTGCTCAATATATGTTGAACATGATTGGCGCTTTGAAGGTTCGTACACTTCAAATCGGTCAACCATTGCGCTTGGTTTTCCTTGCTCCTCAGCGTTTTATTAGCCAAATCTCTTACTCTGGCGTAGTGTCCTTGACACAATTCCAACGTATCGGCGCTGGTGTTGAAACTGCTGCTGGCTTGGTAGAAACAGTTGCTCAGTGGGCAGGTGGCGATGATGTATCTTTTGCTGCTGATGACACTTTGATCGGTCAAGGCGCTGGTGGTACTGATGCTATTTTGTTAATTGCTCCAGAATTAAAGATTCCTAAAGCAAACAACAACATTAACACCAACGTATTTGCTACTTTGACACCAAATATGACAGCAACTTCATTGATGTTGACAGACGTATCAGCTCCAACTGAAATCCCTACTCCAATTGCTGACGGTGGTATTACTACACTGTACACAATGCGTAGCACTTCAGGCTGGGGTATCCGTCCAGAAGCATTGACGATTCTTTCCGCTGCATACTAAGCATTAGCTTTAAAACAGAAAACCACCTTCCGGGGTGGTTTTTTGTTATAGTAATAAAACATCGTGTGATGCCGATACGTTTTCTATGGGGAGGCCGGGGGTTCAAAAGACCCCGCATCATCGGTTTCCCCACCCCTTTTGGGAGAATTAAATGAAACTTTATGTAGCCAACTGTAGTAAACAGGAACATCTTTTTACCTATATGCTTCCTGAAAATCCACGTCCTTTTTCCCATAGCATCCGCGCGGGAAGCCAAATTGAGATTACTGGCAATCAACCTGAGATTGACTCAGTGGTTAGCCAGCACTCTATTTACGGCCTCATGGAAGCGAAAAAGGTTAAAAAAGGCTTTGGCGCTCTTTGTTATGCGATTGATAAACCAATCAGTATTGAAGCTATCCAAAATGGCTTTACTCAATCTGAGCAAGAGATGGTTGACCGCGCCCAACAAGCTCGTAATGCTACCGCTGCTGCTGCCGATCAAATTTTGCAAAATAAAGCTCAAGAAATGGGCTTAAAGCAAAAATCTGGTTTGGAAGTAGAAATCATTGAAGATAAGAAGAATGCAGCGGATAATGAGCCTAAGTTTAATCAGACCATTGAAGTTGTCCGCGAAGGTGTACAACCAATCAAAGGACGAGGCCGCCCAAAAAGCAGATGATTTTTAGATAATCCAAAGGTACAATGCCCCTATGACAAGTCCAATTACTTCACCTCCATCATTAGCCGGGTTTGAAAACTGGACTAGAGCTGTCATGGGGCTTTCTACCATTGTGATGCCGGTCAATGCGCCCGGCTATGCGTATGCGTATCAGGTAGCTTTAGACCTCGTTCCTTTGGATTTTGCTAAGATGTCCCCAGATATTTACACTTTAACGGTGTACAACATGGGTGGTAGCTTACTGATTCAATGGCAGCAAGATCAGCCCGGACAGACATATTTTGAAGATTTACGCAGAGATTACAACATGAATGGCTTTGTTGCCGGTGTTATTAGCTCTGCTTCTGATGTATCTACTAGCCAAACTTTGGCTGTAGGCCAAGGCTTACAGAATTTAGATTTAATCAGTTTACAAGCAATCAAAAACCCTTATGGCCGTCAAGCTATTGCCTTTATGCAAAGCCTCGGTACTTTGTGGGGATTGTCTTAATGAAATTGCATTTAGGTGTTATTGAAGTTCCAGAACCAGAAGGCGGTACATCTTATACCGTAGGTAAGGATTTGGAGGAACGCTATGGCGTTTTTTCGATGTTTTACAACACTTATGAGAAGTTCATTGCTAAAGAATTAGAGGAAGATGCTGGGCGCGCATTAACAAATATGTTAAATGGCAACCCAATAAGTGACCCCTTTGGGAATGCTACTGAAGAAATTGATAATAAATTTCATTACTTCATTACATCCAAAGAGATCGAACAAGTTGCTGGCCAATATGGTGAGCAAGGTATTCCAACCCAAGCGGCTTTGGAAGGGTTAACCCTTAGAACTGCTGGCGGTAAAACCGTAGGAAAAGTTCGTAAAGGTCAGAAATTCAAGAAAGTACAGGGTGCTCGCCGTCCGTCCTTTATTTATTCTGGCGTATTTGAAGCCTCTCTTAAAACATGGGTTAGCACATGAGCGCTATTGAAGCCGCCGGCGGTAAAGGACAACTTGCCTCTGGTTTGGCGCAAGGCGTCAATACAATTTCAGAAAATCAGACCGTTAATTTTACGCTCTATGTAAAAATGGTTTTGCCCCTTGATGGATATATATTTTGGGTAAATGCCAGCCTTTTGACTGATTCGGCGCTTTATAACGCTACCCAATATAACCGTTTGGAATACGACAATCCGCCAACTCCGCTTCCTAAGCGGCAAATAACGGCTCAAGGATCGTTGCATTATGCGACTGAAGTAAATCAGCTTGAAGATCGTCAAGCATCCTTTAACGACATCATTTTTACTTCTTTGCAGCCTATTACAGACTTTAATGAAGTAAATCCTTCATTAATGTATGTCGGTACTTTTGAAAGCATGAAGTTCGCATTTAACACCAGAGCCAACTTTTATAAGGCTGCTGATCTTTATCATTATCGCGGCCATGCTTTGTACTCCATCATGGATACTCAACTTATTGATTCCATGACCGGATTCGATACCGAAAATGTTATCGTATCCAATAGTCTACCAATCTGGCTGACTTTGAATCAATACTTCCCAATGTACCCTTCATATTTGGTAGGCCAAAATATTGCCCCTCCATACGCATCGGTAGATATTGACCCAAGACAGACCATTGCTTTGCAATCTGCGCCATTAATTACGCGAAATAGCTCCCATTACCAGTTGGTAAAGGATACGGTTAAGATTACAATATATGGAACTCGGAACTATAATGCTTTGGATTTCCAAGACTATGTGCTTCAATACAGTATGGATACTGACAATATTGGCTTGCTCAATATGCCGGTAATTCAAGATGAAAAAGTTACGCAGTCGGATTTCGGAATTATTGCAATGAAGAAAAGTATTACCTTTGAAGTAAGTTATTACCAAAGCCGCGTTCAAGATATAGCTCGTAAGTATATCGAACACGCATTTATTAGCGTTACCCCAGCAGTCAACCCAACCTAGTGTAAAAAAGGAGTTTCAAATGGCAATTACCTCAAACCCAACCATTCAAAATGGCGCTGTTTCAGTTGGAACAGGCACACATTCATTTTTAAATATCGCAACTACAACAGTTATTAAAACCACTCCGGGTCGTATTTGTACTGTTAATGTACTTATTGCTGGATCATCTGTTGGTACTGTATTTGACCATGCTTCAACAAGCGGTCTTGTAACAGCTAATTTAGTAGCCGTAATTCCTGAAGCTGTTGGAACTTATGTAATTGATTTTCCATGCGGCGTAGGAATTACTATTACTCCTCCTCCAACTGGCACTGTTTCTGTTAGCTTCAATTAATTAACTAGGGGGCATATATGCCAAATATTGTCAATGTATCAGTCACACAGCAAGTAGCTAGTGCGCCTTCTCAACTGCAAAGAACAGGCGCGTTAGTTTCTCAAGGTGCGACTACTTTAGCCGCTGGCACAACTCAATTAATTACTCAATTAAGCGATTTGAGCAGCATTCTTACTGGTTCAGTTGATATCACTTCAATGGTATGGGCAACTAACGTAGTTACTGTAACTACGACTACTCCTCATGGTATTCCAAGTGGAGAAACCGTTTTAGGCGTTATCGCCGGTTGTAGCCCTGTTGGGTATAACGGCACTTTTGAAGTTACTTCAACTGGCACTAATACTTTTACCTATCCATTAGCTGGTGATCCGGGTTCTTTAGTGACTCCGGGTGTTTTCACTTTGGAAGATGTATCTGAGTTGGTTGCTATGGCAACTACCTTCTTTGCCCAAGGCGCAAACTTAGCTGTTTACATTCTTGAGCTTGGCGTTGGTAGCCCTGCTTCTGGTGTAACTGCTTTGACCGCCTATTTAATCAATCCTACAGTAAAATTCTATAGCTATCTTTTGCCTATATCTTGGGATACTGAATCAACTGCGGTAGATTTGTTTAAAGAGTATGAAGGCACTACAGCTCAGACTTATTTCTATGTATCGTCTACTTTAGCGACTTACTCTGCTTGGACAGGTATCAAGTCGGTATTCTTGACTTTACCAAGCCCCGCTGCACCTAAAGTTGAATTTAGCACTGCTGCGATTTTTTGGACAACTTTGAGCTATGACCCAAATGCCAGCAATTTAGCACATCCGCTATCGTTCACTTATGTGTATAGTGTAACGCCTTATGTTTTGACCAATACCCAACAAACTTTACTAAAAGCTGCTGGTGCTAACTGGATCGGAACTGGCGCTGAGGGTGGCATTAGTAATACCATCATCCTCTGGGGTACGTTCATGGATAAGTATCCATTCAACTACTGGTATTCAGTTGATTGGCTTTCTATTAATGTCGCACAAGCCTTGGCTGCCGCGATCATTAATGGTAGCAACTTACCTACAAATCCTTTGTACTACAACCAAGCTGGTATCAATACTTTGCAGAAAGTGGCTCAAGCTACTGTCAACAATGGTATTGCTTTTGGATTGATTTTGTCCCCTGCTGAAGTCGCTGCTGTATCGTTTGTCACTTATGTTGGCCAACATCCGGGCGATTACGCAACTGGCACATATAATGGTTTAAGTTTAACCTTTGTTCCATTGCGTGGCTTCACATCCATTACCATCTACTTAACCGCTTCAAATATTCCAGTTTAAGGAGAATGAATAATGGCTAATCCACAAGTAATTCAAGGCACATTAAATAGACTACTTGCAAACGTAGTTTATGCCGACTTTCCCCAGTTGAACGTGACAGCTCCATACTTAGCCAAGGAAGCAATTTCTATTGGCTTTGATGGAGATACATCGCAATTAATTGGTACATTAACTGGCGCTGTTACTAGCCCTGAGCCGTACATTTATGGAACTGCAACAATCCATCTATTGCGTACTCAGTCTTTAGGTAACGCTTACAAAACTCAAATCGAAAACAATACGACTATGGGTTCAGTAACCGTCTATCCTGATTCAGTAGCGCTATCTCCATTTCAGTTGAATAATTGCGTATTGCAAAGTGTTCAAGAAGTGGCTTTTGACGGCACACAAGCGGGCTTAATTATCCGTTTGCGCGGCGTCTATTCTATCAACGCAAGTCTATTTGCAGCTTCTTAATTAAAGGATAAAAGTGAAAATTGATCGGAATTTGAATTTAGTGATGCAAATTCAAACTGCTAAGAATGGCATGATTCATGTTCATTCAGCATCTATTGGCAGAGAGATATTTGAGCAGTTTTATTTAGAATTAGGAAAAGTATTTAGCCAATGTTTTGATAGCGTAAATCAAGCGCATTTAGCCTTGTCTGCGCCACAACTAGCTTATCCAGCCTTAAAGTCAATTGCGATTAAGGCGGGTAACTGGGATGGCGTAGGCGGGGTTAAATTCGGTTTGGTTAATGAGATTATTCGTTTGACTAACGTATTAATAGCAAATGAAAAAGGATGGGAATCTTTACCTTTAGATACCGCCGTTAAACGCGAATTATTAGATGAAGATGAGGAAGCTGAAATTCTTAGCTCTTTAGTTTTTTTTACGGCAATCTCCAAGGTCGCACCCAAGGATTTGAAAAATTCTTTCTTGGAGATGGCGGGTTCATTAAGGAATTGGGTGCTTATCTCGTCGGACTCTACGGCGTACATGAATGGTTTGCCGATATTGACCAAAAAAGAGCCTACTGGAAAGAAAGCGAAGGAATCATCGCTTACTTGCTAGAGTATTTAAGCACCGAAGGATTTAGTGAAATTATGAAAGAAAATGGCGGCAAGTGGGCTGATGCCGAGGAGTATAGAAACCGTCATTTAATTAAAGCGATCAACGATAGATCATTTTTTTAGCCGATAAAGGAAATAAAACATGGCAACAAAGTCGGTCATAGAAATTGATATTCTTGATGAGAAATTTCAAAATTTCGCTAAAGAATTTGACCGCCTTAAAAAAGCAGTTAAAGATATGCCTAAGGATTGGCAATCAATGGGCGCTGCCGGCGCAAAAGGCGCAACCGCAATAGCCAAAGAAATAGAAAAAGCAGAAAAAAAACAAAAAGATTTTAATAAAGCTGTTCGCGATGGCGGAGAAGCTCTTAAATTAGCCGCTAGGACAAGCGCAAACATAGCAATGAGCATGGCCTCCGCCGCAGTATCGGCGGCCAAATGGATAGCTTTTGGTGCGATTGGAAGCGGTTTTGGCTTAGGCGGGATAGCCGCAAATGCTAGTGATGTACGCCGTCAAGCTATGGGGTATGGCGTTTCAACAGGGCAACTTAGAGCATCTTTAACCCATTTAGCTCCTTTAGTAGACCCAGAAAGCCTATTAACTAATGTGACCGCTTTACAAAGACAAGTAGGCGGTTCAGCTATTTTAGGGCGAATTGCTCCCGGAACAAATTTAAATAAAAACCCTGCCGAATTATTGCCAGATTTAATTGAAGGGGCATTGCGCGTATACAGAGGCGCAGGGCGAAACTGGGACTTAGCTAAAACAACTTTAGAACCTGCTGGTTTTGACATACAAACAATGGTTCGTTTGGACGCTGAAAATGCTAAAAATTTACAGAGAATTTTAGAAGATACTAGAAAAGCCGGCAAAAATTTAGCGGTTACCGATGAAGATAGCATAGCTTGGCAACGCTTTTGGGTTCAAATAAAAGAGTCTGGCCAATTAATTGAAGTAGCTTTTATTAAAAACTTAAAAGTGCTAACTCCTGCATTAGAACAGCTTTCTAAATCGGTAGCTACTGCGGTAGATTCTTTCTTAAAAAATGAAAATTTCGCTAATTGGATTGATACAGCAAGTAAAAAAATTAAAGAGTTTGGCGAGTATTTAGGTGGGGATAAATTTAAAACCGACGTAGATACATTTTTAATTGCGCTTCAAAGACTTGGCGAAGCTGCCTATGCTACAGCTCAATTTTTAGGCCTAATTGATAAATCGCCAGAGCAAAAAGATACTGAACGAAAAAATGCGTCCGATATAGAAATACTACAAAGAGATATTAATAAAGATATCGTAAGCCCTATAAAAAGCATACCTTCAAGAACACACCTATTTAATCCAGCGTTTAACAAAAAATTAGCTGATGTAGACCCTGAATTAGCCAATACAAGAACACTACAAAAAGATACCAACAAAGATAACAACAAAGATATCGTAAACCCTATACAAAGCATACCTTCAAGAGTACAAATGTTTAACCCAGCGATTAATAAAAAATTAGCTGGTGTAGACCCTGAATTAGCCGCAGCCATTCAAACAGCCGGATTTACCCCTATTAGTGGCGTCCGCGATGAAAAATGGGCTAAAGAAAATGCGGCTTTTAAAATAGGCAATAGCTATTATACAAAACAAGGCCGTCCAATAGCTATGACTGATAGTAAGCATCTTACTGGTACAGCCGTAGACGTAGACCCCGCCCAAGTTTCAAAAGGTTCTTTTGTAGAACTCCAAGCCTATTTAGCTCGATATAATCTAAGAGCCTTAGCTGAAACGGATAGAAATCATTTAGAGTTAATTAAGCATGGTGTTTGGCAAAATAAGACCGAAGTGGAAGTTTGCACTGCCGCTGGCGCAGACTTATATATTTCGGGCGCACAAGGCAATGGAGCAATACTTAGAAAATGAACTCAACCGGAAAAACATTATTTCAAGCCGCATACGAGATATCGCCAATCATTTTACAAAATGGTATAGCGACTTTTGCGGGCGGGTATTTGCCAATTACAGCTTTAACTATATTTGGCGATCTAGCTACTTTATTGGGTACAGATCAATTTTTTGCTCATTACAAGCCTTTACCCGGTAGTACACTACAAGATTGGCAAATAGCTGACTATCCTTTTTCAAACTTAACCGTAGCGGCTAATGCGGTTATTCAGCAACCATTAAAGATTAGTATGCTGATGGTTTGCCCTGCACAAAATAATGGTGGGTATTTACTTAAACAACCAATCATAACCGCATTAAAACTGACTCTAGATAACCATATATTGGCGGGCGGCACTTTCACCGTTATTACCCCTGCATATACCTACACCAATTGTTTGCTGACTTCTATTCGGGATATAACTAGCCCTAGCGATAAACAAGTTCAGACTACTTTTCAATGGGATTTTGTACAGCCTTTGATTACAGAATCAGGCGCGAGTAAAATTTTAAATACTGTATTTAGTAGGTATGCTAATGGTTTACCCCAATCCGCAATTAATTTAGAAGGCAGTTGGAATAACACCCCAGTGTCTAATTGATAGGAAACAAAAATAATGCCAAGTATCATTAATTTCAATCCTACGCCAACGGTAAATTTTCAATTTAATCCAGTATTAGATGGTGTTACTTACGTAGCGATATGCACATGGAATGCCTATGGACAACGATATTATTTGTCTATATACGATAATTATGGCAATTTAATAATGTCAAGAGCAATGGTAGGTTCTCCACCAGAAGCCGATATTAATTTGCTATCTGGCTATTTTTATGCCTCTACTCTGGTATATAGAGTTAAAACTAGCAATTTTGAAATTACGCCATAATGCGTTTTTATAAGATAGCCATACAAACAGTAGCAGGGAAAGAAATTACTTACTCTAGCTTAGACTCGGCTGGAGGCAATAACGGTTCGGCTTTACGAGTTGATTTAGACTTATTTGAAACACTATTTCACCAGCCATCGCCTAATAGCATATTGCGGATATACGGTGTCCCCTATAAGGATTTAGGCCAATTGGCAGATTTAAACCCTAGTTATAAAACCAGTGGGAATAAATTTTCTAAAATTAAAATTTCAGTAGGTATGTCAAAAGGACTGCCTTTTGCCAAACCTTATCAAGCCGGGCTAATTATTGACGGAATTATTGAATACGCTTTTGCCAATTGGCAAGGCGCTGAAATATGTTTGGACTTAATAGTTAATTCTAATTTTGGAACAACTTTTAGTAGACCTAACTTATCGTGGGCATGGGAAGATGGGCAAACTTTACAAGAGGCTGTAACTGAAACTTTACAAATAGCCTATAAAGATAGCAATCCAGTAATCACCGGTGGATTTAGCGACACGCTTAAATACACAGAAACGCAACCCGGTATATACCCTGATATCTATAGTTTTTCAAAATACGTCAATAAAGTAAGTAAAACCATAAATCCTAACCCTGAATATATAGGCGCAACTATCGCTCCTACGCCAGATGGTTTTATATTAAATGACGGAACAGCGCTATCCAATAATCTAATACAAATCCTGTATACCGATATGATAGGTAATCCTACATGGAAAGCACCCGGAATAATACAAGCAAAAGTAACCATGCGCGGGGATATGAGTATAAATGATTACATCATCTTTCCTAAATTAACTACTGCAATAAACAATGCGAATAGCACTCAGCAAGTACGAAATTTAATACCCTTTCAAGGTTATTTTCAGATCATATCAATACGACATATCGGCAATAATAGGCAAGCTACTGGCGATAGTTGGTGTACAGTTATTGATTGTGTAGTGACAAATAATATTCCTAATGCAGTTAGAAACCTTCCTATAGTGATAATTTAATGGGTCTATCGCAAAAAATTCCGTTTGCTGTTTCTTTAGCTAACACCATAGATGCTAATACAGAAGCAAACGCGCAAAGTATTGGCCAGATTTTGCCTTGCTCCGTCATAAAGGTGGAAGGCGCAATCGTAACGGTAAACTTTGAAATTCTTGCTCCTAATGGGGTAACAATTCCCCCTGTCACTTGTCCTATTGCTGAAAGCGAATATACCCGCTTACCTATACAAGTCGGCGATAAAGGTATCTGTATGGCTGCCAGTACAAGGCTAGGCGGCATTTCAGGGCTTGGATTAGGGTTAGCCCCTTTGAGTAGCCCAAGTAACCTTGGTGGCCTTGTTTTTGTACCAATCAGCAATAAGAACTGGTTTATTGTAGATGGAACATATTTGGTTCTCTACGGTATCAATGGCGTTGAAATAACTACCAAAGACCAAGATGTAAAGCTGACTTTAAACCACGATGGAATTATAATAGACCTTGCTGGCGGTAATTTAATTGTAAATAATGGCAATACCACAATGAACGGTAATTTGACGGTTAATGGCCTCATTACTGGCAATGATGGTTTTGCGATCAGTGGCGGAACTGGCGGAACTATGAACGTAACTGGAAATATCAACCAAACTGGTAACTTCACCCAAACTGGCACACTTACAAATAATGGTAAAGCTGTCGGTAGCACTCATACGCATGGCGGAGTACAAACTGGTGGCGGTACTACAGGAACTCCGACATGAGAACATACGGCAAAACTGATGCAGGGAAATGGGTAGAAATAACGGAAACTAGCTATATTTGGCTGGCTACATTAGCTCAAACTTTAAGATTAAATTTAGGGGAAAGCCCTTTTTATGCGACGGATGGCATACCTGCACAACAATCTGTTATGAGTCAAATTGCACCTGACGCCGCAGTTAATAAAGCCCAATCTCAGTATGCGCCTTATTTTGCAAGTTTGGCGGTAGTCCGGCAACAAAATGTGACTCAACCAACGTATACTATATCCGCTGTATTTCAAAACGGTACAACAATCCAAACAACGGTGGCAAGCTAATGGCAACTTTAACTTCTGCGGGAGCAATACCCGCAAGCCCTACAGAATTATTAAATGCTGAATTAACAGTCGCTACAGCGTTATCTCCCGGTCTTACAGCTAATCTTCCCGGTTCTTTAGTTGAAGATTTATCCTCAACGGCTGCGGGCGCTTTAGTAGTACAAGACCAAGCCTATGTTGACCTAATTAACTCTATTAGCCCCTATACCGCCAACGCTTTCTTGCTTTATCAATTAGGCGCGGTCTATGGTGTTGAACGAGGCATTGGCGCAAATACTTCTGTTTATGTAACCTTTATCGGCGATGCTGGTTTTGTAATCCCAATAGGTTTTACAGTATCCGATGGCTCTTACCAATATATAGTTCAAGATGGCGGTATTATTGGAGCTTCTGGCCAAAGCGCAGCTCTTTATTGTTTAGCTACTACAGAAGGCTCTTGGGCTGTTCCAGTAGGTACTGTCATTCAAGTCATCACTTCTATTCCGTCTGGTATCACTGTTACTTGTACAAACCAAGTTACCGGTGTCCCCGGCCAAGCAGCTCAAACTTTACAAGCCTATCAAGCTCAAGTAATTCAAGCTGGACAAGCAATATGCCAAGGCACACCAACATTGCTAAAGACCTTGTTAGGCCGCATTTCTGGCGTTCAGCAACGCTTGATCGCAATCAAGGCTTCTGGTGACTTGTATACCATTATTGTCGGCGGCGGTGACCCTTATGAAGTGGCCAACGCCATTTTTAAAGGTTTGTTCGATTTAGGAGATTTAATCGGTTCGGTATTGTTGGCAACGTCTATTACGAAGGCCAATCCGGGCGTAGTAACCACCAACTTAAATCATGGCTATGCTACTGGCCAAGTAATTCAAATTAGCGGATCAGCCGTTACAGCCTACAACGGCACTTATACTATTACGGTTCTTTCCGAAACAACTTTCAGTCTAGGGGTAAACACTACTAGCTATGCCACTTATACTGGCGGCGGCGTGGTCACTCCAAACTTACGCAATATCACTGTATCCATCAATGATTACCCTGATACCTATCAAATCACGTTTGTAAGCCCACCGCAACAAACCATCAATATTGCTTTGACTTGGAATACAACTTCAACCAACTATGTATCCCCAACAGCAGTGGCTCAACTAGGCCAGCCCGCCTTGGCAAACTACATTAACAGCATTTATGTCGGCCAGCCAATCAACGTATTTGAATTGCAAAACGTATTTCAGACAGCAATCGCAGCGGTTATTCCGCCTCCATTGCTTTCACGCATGGTCTTTACGGTAGCAATTAACGGTATTGACGTACCGCCAGACGCCGGCACAGGCCTGATTTATGGCGATCCTGAGTCTTACTTTGAAACAAACAACGCTTCTATTGTTATTACCCAAGGCTAATAGATGATTAGCAAGATTCTTCCTAGCTATCTATACCAACAGTACAATGGCGATCCGGATTTAGAGGCGTTTTTCACCGCTTATAATGAGCTATCACAAAGCAACCTAGATAAGATAAATACGCTAAATCTACCGATTTACACTACTAAGACTGGCGTTTTATTGGAGTGGATTGCTTTAGGACTATACGGCTTTACCCGCCCTGTATTACCAAAAGGGGATTATTTCGATAAAGGCGTTTATAACACCATTCATCTAAATGAAATTCCCTATAACCAAAATGTTCGTGTTGCGCCAACTGACTTTTATCAGGTTACTGATGATATCTTTAAACGCTGCATTACATGGAACTTCTATAAAGGCGATGGTTTTCAGTTTACGATCAACTGGCTAAAACGCCGCGTAGCTCGCTTTTTGTCTGGCATTAATGGCGTATCCCATAATATTGACGAAACCTATCAAATTAGCGTCACTATGGATGCTATGGATGTAGTCACAATTCGTATTGCGCCCGGTGTCAGCATTAAGAAGGGCGGAGCGCTTTTAGATAGTTTTGATTTGAATGAAGTGCCATTAAACGCGCCAACTTTATATACCCCATTAATTCCTACCGATCTAGCTCCAATTTTGGAATCTGCCATTAAGGCAGGTGTTTTACAGCTCCCAATCGGCTATACTTACAACGTAACTTTCTAAGAGATTTGCGATGACTATTCTTTTATTTGCTAATAATGCTAAATCAACTCTAGCCGCGCCTCTCTCTAGCGTATCGACTACTGCCGTCCTTGCTTCAGGTACAGGCTCACTATTCCCTTCTCCTACTACTGGACAAGGCTTTAAGATGACTTTTGTGGATAATGCCACTGGTCTTTTAAATGAAATCGTATTGGTGACAGCTAGATCAGGGGATACCCTAACTATTGTTCGCGCTCAAGAAGGCACTATTGCTCAATCTTGGCTGGCAAATGACTTGGCTGGAATGTATTTCACTGCTGGAACTATTCAGAATAACATTCAGCTTGACCAGTATCAGAATGGTACTTATGACTTTGCAATTGCAACCGGTAGCGCTAACGCCCTAGCCGCTACGATTCCATCGAATTTATCCACCGTTCCTACCAATTTCACCTTTACCTTGCAAGCTGCGTCTACCAATACCAGCGGTGCAACATTGGCTTTAACCATTGGTTCTACGCTTTTAGCAACTAAAGCAATCGTTAAATCCAATAACCAGCCTTTAATTGCTGGCGATATTGCAAGTAGTGGATATCCAATGTGGATGGCGTGGAGTCCTGTCTATGATGCTTATGTTCTTTTGAACCCAGCGACAGGTGAATCTTCTGCATTAAGCCCAGCTCAATTGCAAGAACAGTTCTATACCTACGCTACGGCTACAGGCGCATCAGATACTATCGCAGTAACACTTCTTTCGACTTTGACTGCGCTATCTGATGGTTTGTTCTTGATGTTTAAGGCGGGCTTTGCCAATGGTACGACTACTCCAAATTTAACTTTGACTTTGGGCGGCACTGTTACAGCCACGACTACCATCGTCAAGGGTAACAATCTGCCACTATTGCCCGGTGACATTCCCGGCGCTGGCTATGTTTGTGAAATGATCTATAGCAGCGTGTATGGTAAGTGGATTTTGCTAAACCCATTCTTTAACCCTGCTTCATTGGGTTCAATGGCAGCTCAGAATTCTAATGCGGTAAACATTACTGGTGGAAATATCACCGGTTCTTATGCCTTAAATGCGGCATCTGCAACATATTCAAGTACAACTTTGCAAACCAATTTTAGTAATTTAACAATTGGAGGTAGCCAAGTTTTATACGCTGGAAATTATAATTCTTATTCGCCTTCCTTAACAGGTGGCGGTGCTTCGGGTACATGGGGAATAAATGTTTCGGGAAATGCGGCTGGTCTTTCGTCTACTTTAGCCGTTACTTCAGGCGGCACAGGCGTTACTTCATTAACCGCTAATTCGGTTTTAGTTGGTAGCGGAACTTCGGCTATCACTGGTGTTGCACCTTCAAACGTAGGCAATGTTCTAACATCTAATGGTTCTACTTGGACTTCACAAGCGCCAGTGCCAGCGCAAGTAATCGGTTCTACTTGGACTGATGTAACAAGCTCACGATCACAAGGCGTTACTTACACTAATACCACTGGTAAATTTATCCAAGTTCAAGGTAACTTTGGTTGTAATGGTGGCGGTCAAGGTTACATTTATATCAATGGTGTTTTGATTTCTTTTTGGCAAGCTCAATTCAATGGCTGCGGTGGTTATTCTGTAAATATGCCTTGTATTGTTCCTCCCGGTGCTACTTATATGCTGGCTAATATGGGTGGCGGCGCTAGAGGCTGGTACGAGTTAATCTAAGGATAAATGATGAAACACTATAAAGGTAAAGATGGTCTTGTTTATGCTTATGCAGCCGATGGCTCGCAAGATCACGTTATTCCTAAAACCCATAAGCTAATTACCGATAAGCAAAAAGATAAATTAGTTGAAGCTCAAACGCAAGCTATGTTTGATACTCAAGATTACTATCGTAAACGTCTTTATAGCTATCCAGAATTAGGCGAATTTGTAGATGCTTGGGTAAAGCAAGATGATGCTGCGCTAGAAGAATACAGACAAAAATGTTTAGCTATAAAAGCTAAGTTTCCTAAACCAAAAGGATTTTAATTATGACTACAAATTACGGTAGCCCAATCACCGGCACACTTACTACTACTACTGCAATAGTTAATGTAGTGGCAACTCAATATCCAATGTCAATTGCATTAAACACTACTGATAGCGGAAAAAAGATTGAGTTTTCTTTTGATGGCGCTAATTACTACACTGCAACACCAACTGGGTCAATGACCGGCCAAATTTATTATGTCTTGAATTTTCCAGTAAAAACCGTTAAATTCACTGGTGTAGCAAACGATACCTACAGCATTTTGTAAAAAGTCTAGGAACTTTACATGACCATCCTTCTATTTGCTAATAATGCTCAGACTACCCTAGCAGCCCCGATTTCATCGGCGGCTACTTCTTGCGTTTTAGCAACTGGTACAGGCGCAAAGTTTCCTAATCCTAGCGCAGGTCAAGGTTTCAAAATGACCTTCACCGACGCGGTTACAGGCACACTTGATGAGATTGTGCTTTGTACTGCGCGGTCTGCTGACGTATGCACAATTGTTCGCGCTCAAGAGGGTACTACAGCCCTTGGATGGACTGCGGGCGATATTGCTTCTAACTATTTCACAGCGGGCGCTGCCGGCTCTTTTGCTCAGATTACCACTAATACACCTACAGTCACCAAAGTGACTAATGCGTTCTATTCGCAAACAACAAGCGATACGACTTTAATTATCGAAACGGCGTTTGATGTTGTATTGACACTTTTAAACGCGGCGGCCTATTACGGTACAACATTGTGGATTAAAAATCCGAACGGAAACACGATCACTAGCGCGTCTGGTAATGTAGTTCCTTCTGGAACAACTACCGCTGGTACAGCGATTTTAAGTAATGTGGTTGGCACTTCATGTCTGTTGCAATCGGATGGAGTATATTGGAGCGTAATTTCTACTTCAATCCAGCCATCAGGATTCTAAATGACAATCCTACTGTTTGCGAATCAAGCTCAAACTACTTTAGCTTACCCTGCTACTAGCACTGCAACAACGCTTTATGTCGCGGGTGGTACGGCAGCCTACTTTCCGAATCCCGGTGTAGATGAAGCCTTTAAGCTCACTTTAGTTGATGCGTTAAACAGCCTCATCGTTGAGATTGTTTTGGTTACCGCCGTTGTTGGCGATGCGCTGACTGTCGTTCGCGGCCAAGAAGGTACAACGCCTAGAGCTTGGAAGGCTGGCGATTTTGCAGTCAACTTAATGACTGCTGGCACTGGTGATGCGTTTGTTCAATTCCCACAATTATTGACTGGTGAACTGTCAGCTTATTTTGATAATATGCGGACTACTACAGGTCAAGTTGACTCTGTACCAGTAAATCCTACTGACTTAGTGAATAAGGCTTATTTAGATAGCGTCATTGTTGGCTTTAGCCCAAAACCAGAATGCCAGTGCGCTACTACGCCATTGGAAGGAAACATTGATTTATCTGGTTTTCCAATTATTGATGGTTACCAAACTGTAGATCAAGATCGCGTCTTAGTTAAAAATCAAGACAATGCAAATTACAACGGCATCTATATAGCTTCATCTGGCGCATGGGCGCGAGCTGCGGATATGGCCGTCTGGGCTGAAGTCCCCGGCGCGTTTACTTTTATTATTAATGGCGGTGTAAATGCCAACACTGGCTGGGTAGCGATTGTTCCTGAAGTGGGCTACATCGACCATACACCAATTACCTTTACTCAATTAACTGGCCAAGGCAATTCTGGCTATTCTGGCTTCTCTGGCTATTCAGGCTTTAGCGGTTACTCTGGTTCAGGCATATCGGGCTACAGTGGCGAGTCTGGCTATAGCGGTGACTCTGGCATCAGCGGCTATTCTGGCTGGTCTGGTGAGTCTGGCTATTCTGGCATTAGCGGATATTCCGGAAGCGGTGTATCGGGCTATTCAGGCTTTTCTGGATATTCGGGTTCTGGCATTTCTGGCTATTCTGGTATCTCAGGCTATTCTGGTGACTCTGGCCTCAGCGGTTGGTCAGGCATCTCTGGTTATTCTGGTGACTCTGGCATCAGCGGCTTTTCAGGTTGGTCTGGTATCAGCGGCTTTTCAGGTTGGTCTGGTATCAGCGGCTATTCTGGATTTTCAGGCGTCAGCGGTTATAGCGGAATTTCCGGCTATAGCGGCGAGTCTGGCTATAGTGGTATCTCTGGATATTCTGGTGATAGCGGGATTTCGGGTTATTCAGGATTTTCAGGCGAATCAGGATTTAGCGGTATTTCAGGCTATAGCGGATTCTCTGGAGAATCTGGTTACTCTGGATTTTCAGGTATATCGGGTTATTCAGGCTTTTCTGGTGAGTCAGGTTTCTCAGGTATTTCTGGTTACTCTGGCTTTTCTGGAGAGTCAGGCTATAGCGGCATCAGCGGCTATTCTGGCTTTAGCGGGATTTCAGGCTATTCTGGCATTTCAGGATATAGCGGAATTTCTGGCTATTCAGGCTGGTCTGGCATCAGCGGATACTCAGGCGCAAGCGGTATA
>Ga0214164_1000547_pt1 | contig 24553 bp, 29 predicted proteins | sample TroBogepilimnion_13_FD_153003 | JGI IMG/M metagenome (GOLD analysis project Ga0214164, IMG submission 153003) | Freshwater microbial communities from Trout Bog Lake, WI - Practice 03JUN2009 epilimnion v4 | ecosystem: Environmental > Aquatic > Freshwater > Lake > Epilimnion/Euphotic zone ...
CAACGTAAATGTGCAGAGCAATAGTGCGTACAGCAATGCATATTGGCAACAGAATTATCTAACCAATCCAGAGCTGATCAGGACTCTCAAGCTTAAACTGCTATTTGACCGTGTTAGCACTCAGATCACAGGCTGGGATGACAACGGATGGAGCACTGTTGGCTGGGATTTCGTAGCAATTCCATCAGATGGTGCATGGTATCGTATACAACAATACTATAATCCAGGCGCAGATATGATCAGGATAGACGACCCTGATCTCATACCAGGAAGTGATTATCGCGGTACTATCTTAGAAGGAACTGAGTTTACATTTACACCTGGTTGGGATCTCATAGGATGGGGTCATCCAACTGGTTGGGATGCCGATCAATCCTCGTTCGACAATTACATAGATATACTGGTACAAGGTGGTGTTGTACCAGTATATGATCAATTCTTTGGTACAGGTAGCAGACGAGCATTTGCGCTCAGCAAGATACCTCAGGGACCAAACATGGTGGTAATTTGGTCAGATGGTGTGCTAAGACAGTATGCTAAAGACTGGATAATTCCAAATTTCGTAACCGACCTGTTATTGATGTTAGGCGGTACTGGTTATGCTGTAGGAGATAAGCTTGCTCTGGTGATATCACCAGCTGTTGCTACCACTGATATCACTGTGACTGCAGTTGATAATAACGGTGCTATCGTTGAATGGACTCTGGATACCAGCGGCTCATACGATATATTTGTTGGCGGCGAGGTAGGTGTAGAATACCAACCATACCATTACGGATCTGGATCTGGTGCGGTATTCAAACCTACATGGGGAGGCAGCACGTTAGTGTTCCTTGCTGCGCCTAACAGCAATGCATCGCCTAATATATTTGCATTGTTTGTAGGTACTACCTTCGTGGCAGCACCAACTGGCTCGATCGATATCATCAATGATGGTAACCAATTCATACAACCGTACATTGATCAGAATCATCCAGAAGAACTTTATCAGGTACGCTTGCCAACTAGCACACGCATAGATGTCTATGAAAAACCAGTTGGCGGCGCGCCGCTGATATACATGTCAGTGTATGATTTAACGTCTGGTAATGATAGATATCCTCTGGGTGCTAAACCAATGGACCAGGCATCTGTGATAGCACAGATAGATGGACGCATGTTGACATTTGGTTTAGCCAATGATTATGTTATCAATTGGACATCAAATGAGATAGTATTCATTGTGCCGCCAACTGGTAATGTACTGCAGATAATGACTATCTGCGCAGGTGGCGGCAGCACTAGTATCAATACTACAGCTGTGGTACAACCAGGTAGCGGATACCAACCAGGCGATGTGGTATACCTAGCGGGCGGAGTAACCATTAACTATGATACAGCAAGCGTGCAGGTTGATACGGTATTAGCGGTATCTGCTGTGATAATGAGCGGTGGATCTAAGTATACAGTTGGCGACGTTTTGGTATTAGAAAATGATTACGCAAGTTCTAGCATTACCAATGTTGAACTAACTGTAACTGGCGTATCTGTGTCTGGCGCTATCACAGCAATCGAGATAACAGAGCCAGGACAATATTCTTATACACCTGTTGCGTTTGAATATCTAACCAACGGTATAGGCTACGGTGCTGATATATCCCTATCTTGGGGAATAGATACCGTGATACACTCTAATCAGGGAATGTACAGCGTTAAGCCAACGCAACCTATGCAGCAACTGTCAACATCTGGCAATGGCACCGGCGCCGAATTCAACACATTGTACACCGGTGTAGTGTCACAGAATACCTTTGTAGGTACTGGGTCACAGGTTAATTTCGTGATAGATACGCATCCAGCGAACAACAACGTAAATCTGTTGTTGGTTACCCAAGATGGTATTGTATTGAACGGTACTAATTCTGTGATAACAGTGTCCGACAGGGTAGTGACTATATCTCCTGCGCCTGCGAATAACAGTGTTGTAACCATTACGGTATTCGATACCGAATTGTTCAGTGTGGTACATGATCAGCAAATCATAGCTCAGCTAGGCGTGTACAGCTATAGCTTAAACTATCTGCCATATACTACCAATCCTGTTTATTATAGCACTACAGTAGCAGTAAATGGGCTAGAGATGTCTGGACCACCAATGCAGACCTTTGTCTCAGATGGCTTCAATCCAATCTTTACTATCAATGAACCGTCTGTGAATCCAATATATCTACAGGTATATGTAGATGGTTACCTACAGGTTTATGGTACGAATTATACAGTATCTGGTACCAATGTGATATTCAACACAGCTCCTGTTGCAGGTGGGATAGTGACTACCGTGCTAGCTGATCCTGGGCTAGGATACAATTTTGAAATCAAGAATGGTTTCATAGACTTTGCATTCTACCCAACTGTAATAAATGCAGGTGATGTGATTAAGATCATAACCTACAGCCAAGATGCAAGTTATCAGTTCATCACTGATCAATTCCACGGTCCTACGTTTGTAGATGCAGCTGGTAACGCATTTTACGAGTTAACCAATGCGCCCTATAACAACAGTTCATTGATGGTATGGGTTAACCGCGAGATGCAGGCATTGCTTTATGATTATACTTTAGAGACAGTGGCTATTGGCCCAGGATGGCAAACTACAGACTGGGACGTAGAAGGCTGGGATGGCGAAATTGTATACGTTTCCTATGTCAAATTCTCACCAAATATAGCTATATCAAACACCGATTACGTGGTAGCGCAATATATGAGTGCAGCTCCAAATGAACCAGCTATAGCATGGCGAACTATAATGTCTGATGCCAAGTCTACATCTATAGCTATAAGCGATAATAACAAAACTGTGTTGCTATCTGATATTAATGTCTACAGTGACAGCATAGAGATAGCAGACATCACTGTGCTCGGCATACAGAGTGAAACTCAATCTAACGCAGTTTGGATAGGCAACGAACGCATTGATTATTGGTCAGTGCTGCCTGCACCAACAGCAGAATTCCCTAACAGAGGTTTCTTAAACCAACTGATACGAGGAACTTATAACACTCCTATTGGTAACGTGTCGGTATTATACGACACTTTATTCTATGATGGCAACGGTACGACTACATACTTTGCTGCTGGCAGCGGAGCACTGCCTGCTGGTGGGAATCTAGTGGTGTACATAGGGAATGAAATACAGGTAGATACTGCTATAAACATCAACGTGGGTAGCTACAGCATCGTGGAAAATCCTCCATATGAACCAGCTGGTACGTATGTGCAATTTAACAGTGCTCCTCCTGTGGGATGGCGAAATGTTCGCATAGCCAGCCCTAGATCAGAAGTTAAGTTTACTAGCCAGATAAGCCACATAGCAGGCAGTACAGTTATCTCAGCGGGATATTCGCAGACAATACCAGGTGGATACCAATGGATACCGACGCCAAATGGACTGCAATACAGTAGTTCTAGCTTGGCTCGCTTCTTGTTAGATCATCCAGGAACCAGGAGCTAAATAATACCATGCAAGACCAGAAGAACGATCAACCCACACCAGAAGAAAAGCTCCCAGATGAAGACGGTACCGTGATGGTATACGGTTTTGTACAGATCAAAGATGCTAAGACTGGCGAAGTTTTGGTTAGCACGAGGTCTTAATCGGATGAGCATGTTCACAGATAGCACACAATGGATACAAGGGCATGTCTTGATACGGGATGCCAATACAGGCGAAGTCCTAGTTGATAAGCGCAATGCTATTAACTATGAGAATTTCTCTATCAGTTTAGCTCAAACTATTGCCAATCGTCCTCAGAGCTGGATACAAGAAATGTGTTTTGGCAACGGCGGTGCTAAAGTCAGCGAGATAGGTACGATAACATACCTACCACCTAACGTAACAGGTCAAACGGCAGAACTTTATAATCAAACTTATTATAAAGTGGTAGATGATCAAAGTCCTCTAGATCTCAATCCTGCGGAGAATTACATCAGCACTGCTCATATAGATGGTACTACATATACTGATGTGATAGTCACGTGCACATTGGATCTCGGGGAACCATCTGGTCAAGATGCATTTGATACAGCTACTAATCTAAATGGTGCATATGTATTCAATGAGTTGGGTCTTAACGCTTATAGTGTGAACGGACCTAATACCGGTAGGTTATTGACACATGTTATTTTCAGTCCGGTACAGAAGAGTCTGAATCGTCAGATACAGATAGTATACACCATTCGGATACAGACAGTGTGATGGGAAACTAAATATGAGATTAATCATAGCAGGTGAACGATATGACGACTAACATCTATGAATTCAATGGTTCGCTATTGGTCAGTGTACCAGATGGTGTATTGAATAGCACAGCATCCCCGTTACAGCTGCCAGGTAAGGGTTACACCAACTACGGTGCGCCTGTGCTACAAGACATACTTTGGACCATGACAAATTTTGCTGGATCAGTCGCACCGACGCCTCTGTTACAGGGTGTGCTATGGTATAATACCGGAGCAAATCAATTACAGGTTTACACTGGGTCAGCATGGTCTACTGTGCTTAAGGACAATCAAAATAATCTACCAGTAACTACGCTTACCTACGATATTGGTTCAAGTTCTTTGAAGTGGAACAACATATATGCCAATACCGTCAATGCTAACACGATTTCAGCGACAACGATAACAGGTCCTACTAACCTGTTCTATACGACCCAAACCAATCTTCCAACGGTAAACAACACATACAACTTGGGCAGCTCAAGCTTTACATTTAACACAGTGTACGCTACCACGTTCAATGGTACTGCAACACAGGCTCAATACGCCGACGTGGCAGAAAGATATGCTGCTGATGATGAGATGGAAGTTGGCGATGTTGTAACATTGGGCGGCTCAGCTGAGATAACCAAGACCACTGAAGACTGCGATACTTTTGTGTTTGGTGTGATATCAGATAAACCAGCACTGCAGATGAACAGCAAAGCTGGTACTGATGCAACACATCCATATGTTGCATTGATAGGTCGTACACCATGTAAAGTTATAGGACCAGTTGGCAAAGGTTGCAGACTGGTATCAAGCGATACCCCGGGTGTGGCTAGAGCAGCAGACAGCGGTGAAAATCCGCTATGCATCATAGGTCGAGCGCTTGCAGATAAGACCACAACCGATATTGGTTTAGTAGAGATAGCGATAGGAAGAGCCTAATATGACTTACAGTGTAGGCGGTAGCATACAGGCATCTGACTATAATGGGTTTGTAGGTACTACCGCTGTGAATGTGGCCTATACCTCAAGTGTTGCGGCGACCAATAAGATTGCTGCGCTCATGGGTGTTGGCTACGGTGATCGAGGCTATGGTCAAACAGGGATCACGCTGGCAAGTGTAGCAGCCACAGACATTGTTACTGCTGCGCAGTGGAACAATCTTCAATCTGCGATGAGCGTGATGAACACCCATCAAGGGTCAGGTTTAACCCTACAACCCACAGTGTCCGCAGGCGGAACGATTCTAGCAGAGAACGGCACGCTTAGTAGGCCCAACATCTCAACTTTGATATCTTCATTGGATTCAAACAGGCTGACTGCATCTGTAACAGATATGCAGGTTACTCTTGCTCTCACTAGCAGCCAAACCACGCCTTGGACTCATATCATTAAGCATGTGTTTACTGTAACGTTTGGTGGCACAAACAATCCTGATTATGCGAGATGGTTCTTTAATAGCGGCGGCCAGGTAAGATTTTCCGGAGCAAATACAGGCGGTACTACAACTGCATCGCAGGCATGGGCGCACTTGCTGCGTACAATGGGAACTATCAGCTTTGGGGCATATAGCACTACCTATACTGGTTCTGGCGGTACTGTTAACAACATTGGTTATTATAATCTCACTACCTCACCAACAGTGATATTCACTCATACTGGTGCAGGCGGGACATATTATCCGCACTACAGTGGTATACTTTATTCTATAGCTATACAGACCAATGCTACAGGCACTGCTAATGGCAGCAATGGCTATCAGCTTACTTGTACGGTTACGTTCAATGATTCGGGTGCGACCTACGCTTACGGGTCTGTTAATGGCACAACAACCAGTACCATTAACTACTACAAGGCGTCAAATTCCGGATCGTTGTCTATAACAGCGCCGACGTTCACCACAACCACGCCTTTGTAATATCTTGACTTGCTGATGCATATCTGTCACAATCGTGAGTTAACACGATTGAGGTCAGCATGGACGAAAGATTACAGAAAGCTCTAGACTTTTCCAAATATCGCATCGCTCTTTTCAATCGCAAAGAAGATCTCAAGATCAAGGTCAACAACATGTTGATCCATGCTCACAATGGGGGCATCTTCAAAGCTTCGCAGGAATTGATCTCATTTGTTAAGCTGCTGATAGATGCAGGCAAGACCACAGTAGTCTTGATCGATGTCAACGGCAATCCTATCCAAATACTGGATACACAGGTGTTCTTTGACGATATCCTAAGCAAATATTTCGAAGCTACAAATTATTATCACGTAGAATATACTAAGATTCGCAGTGCTAGGTCAGTTAATAGCATCTACGAGTTTGTAAATGACTGAATATCCTGACGGATTTGCATTGCCTCGCGGATATGTCATGTTTGCGCATAATAATCCTAGCATCGACTACGGTACTCTTGCTCTCTGTAATGCACTTTTGATAAAGAAAAATCTCAAAGAACATGCTGTGGCCCTGATAACTGACTCTGGCACTATTGGGTGGCTTGAGCAGCAATACACCGACGAGATAATACGTTTAGCATTTGATCGCATCATCATCGATGAACCCAAAGATAGCGAAGCTGGATCGCGACGATATCATGATACCAGATACAGCAATTTCGTTGATTCTTACAAGAACACAAATCGCCCCAATGTGTTTGACATAAGCCCATTTGAAGAAACGATAATGATCGATAGTGATTATCTGATGCTAGATAACACCATGGATATGGTCTGGGGTAACATGGAAGATTTCATGTGCAATCGCAAGACTGCTGATCTAGATCACAAGATAAACAATTTTGGATTTGGTAACAGATTTAATGACATGAGCATACCGTTGTATTGGGCAACAGCTGTGTATTTCCGCAAGACAGAAAAAAGCAAACTGATATTTCAGATGATGAATTTTGTCAAAGAAAACTATGCCTATTATCAATATCTGTATCAATTTTCACACAGCGGATATTTTCGCAACGATTATGCACTAAGCATCGCATTGCACCTGTTGAACAATCTCATGGAATACGGCAGTGTTAAATCTCTGCCTATTGAGCAGATATTATTCAGCTTGGAAGAAGATGAGATGCATGCATTCAAAGATGGGTCCTGTGTTATCACTACCGAATCCAAACAGGGCGATTTCCATCTGCACACAGTATCAAGAAATGTGCATATGATGAACAAGCGTGCCATATTACGACATTCTACAGAGATCATAACACATGCAATCAGCTGAGATCAACAAGCGCCCTCGGGGATTTTTCACGTTAGCTCAGAATAATTCTGATACTGATTATCTTCGAATCGCATATGCACTTGCACTTAGCCTCAAGGCTAGCCAGATTTCGGTGCCATATCTTACAGTTGGTATAACTCCGGGTACAGTGGTGCCAGAAAAATATATAGAAGCATTTGATAACATCATAGAAATACCCTGGGGTGACCATGCAGCCGACAGTGAATGGAAACTAGAAAACGAGTGGAAATCCATCTACATGAGCCCGTATGATGAAACCATCAAGCTAGATGCTGACATGCTGTTCTTCAATGATATAGGATTATGGTGGGATACGCTGGCCGACAAGGACTTTGCTATCTGTAACCGTGTGCTAGACTACAGAGCTCATCAGGTAGAGAGCGATTACTACAGAAAGACATTCACGGATAACAGGTTACCAAACGTGTATACTGCGTTCATGTATTTCAAGAAAACTCCGGTGAGCACAGAGATCTTTGATATGGCCAAGTTTGTGTATTACAACTGGCAACGCTTCTTTGAACTCATGCTAGTACCTGAGAACAGACCCACCTATGTGAGCACTGATTTGGTATTTGCTATAGTTTTGAAGCTGTTAGATATTGATCAAGATTATTATACAGTATCGCAGCTGCCTACGTTTACTCACATGAAAACTCAATTACAGAGCTGGGGTCAAGGAAATCTGGACGAAGATTGGACTAGGCATATGAATAACTTCTTCAATCCACAGTTAGAATGCAAGATAGGTAACTATCTCCAGTTCTTTCCATTACACTATCATATAAAGAGTTTCTTAACCGACGAGATCATAGGCTATTATGAACGATCAATTGCTTGATAAACGAGCCTGGGCGTGGTACAGCCTAGATACTCTTGAGCTGATGCATGTCGGTTTTCACGAGGAATCTGATCATGGATTGGGATTGGGTATCATCGAGATAGATTATGGTACTGCATTAGATATTGCTTCGGGAGTTAGCAGATTCTTTGAATACGAGATACGCAAAGAAGGCGATAATGCAACATTCCATTATATCAATAATATCAGCCAGCCGCCCAAGCAGTTCTGGACTTTAATCAATCCCGAAACCACAGAATTCAATGCGAGATTCAACACCACTGCGAGCAAAAGCAGTCCTGTGATCGTGAAAGAAAGATCGCCAACTGGATTTGTGGTTGACATAATACACAAAGCAACTAATGTAGTTTTCTATATCACGATGAAAAACGATCCAAATTATCTGATCACGAAGATAGATCTGTACCCGTATGCAGAGCTCGCAGAATCGGTAACTGATATAGATATACCGTTGGATATTCGAGACGATTACAGCATATATGTGAGGTACGATGCAGCGTGATATGAGTGAATTTGATTTTGTATTTCTCAGCTATGATGAGCCAAATGCAGAAGCTCTCTATGCCGAGTTAGTAAACATCGTACCGTGGGCAAAACGAGTACACGGTGTTAAAGGTTTTGACAGTGCCCATCGAGCCTGTGCTGATGTAGCAGACACTGATTTCTTTGTGACAGTAGATGGCGATAACAGCATAGACGAGCAGTTCCTCAACGTGAAGCTAAACATCAGCGAGGGACAGGACGATCATGCATGGACCTGGGCAGGCCGCAATCACATTAATGGTTTGGTATATGGCAACGGCGGACTCAAGCTATGGAGCAAGCAGTTTGTGCGCAGCATGAACAGCCATGAGAACAGCAACAACGATGCTGCTAAAGTGGATTTTTGTTGGAGCCACAAATATCACGAAGTGTTTGGTACATATAGCACCAGCATGATTAATGGCAGCCCTTACCAAGCATTCCGCAGTGGGTATCGCGAGGGTGTAAAGATGAGCCTGGAGAATGGGCTGCGAGTATCGCCATCTGAGTTCTCTCGCAAGATTTGGATTTACAATCTACACAAGCTGTTGATCTGGTGCAGCGTCGGAGCAGACGTGGATAATGGTATATGGAGCATCTACGGTGCTAGACAAGGTGTGTTTGACTGCAATCTAACCGAATCTGATCACACCATGATCCGAGACTACGATTGGTTTGATCAACGCTGGCTCAGCGTTAAAGATCTTGATCCGATCGCAGAATCGTTAGCACTTGGTGATAAGCTGCGACAGGGTCTAAACATAGAGATAGCTGAACTTGACGCTAACAACAGCAAGTTTTTCAAACGCATCTATATCAACCCACCCAGACCTATGATCAGTTACGATAACATCAAACATCTTTCAGCAATGTAATGTATGATATTATTTTTGTCAGCAAGCACGACCAAAACACTGCAGCATACGATAGGTTTAAAGAAAACTATCCAACTGCAAAATGGTTGCCTAACTCACCAACATTAAGTGCTGCTATAGCAGCAGCGCAGCCTATGTCTATGACTAGCATGTATTGGTTGATCACAGATGATGTGACCCTTGATCCAACACTTGACCTAACTTGGAAACCTAACGATTGGGATAGACAATATCCGCATGCATGGTTAACTGTTGACCGCCACGGTAACGAAGTTGAAGAATTTGCCGGAGTATACCTCATACCAACGAGATACAAGTTGACTGTCACTGATAAGCAGACCGGTCGTGTATCATCGTGCAAATACGTAAATGATCATCAGCAAATATTGCGTCCGTATGACGTAGTTCATATGTCATGCAACGATGTGTCGGATATTAGCCATGCCTGTGACAGAGCACGGTTGATGTGTAACACTGAGATGTATTGGATAATCATGGACGATGTTGAACTGAGATCGGACATGGATCTGAATTGGCGTCCTCCTGTCTGGGATCGAGGGTATGTGCACGTATGGCAATCTTTGAACCAAAACGGCAACATATTAGATACTCATACAGGCGTGTATCTTGTTCCGGGAAACTATCAACCGGATGGTCAAGAGCTGCAACAAGGCAGCCTAAGCTACATTAAACCAATTGACATTGTGGCATCAATTGCAAAACCCTATGATATATTCTTTATCAGCTACCATGAAAAGAATGCAGACCGCGACTTTAAACGTTTGCGAGATAGATTTCCTCGCGTTCAGCATGTGAGTGGGATCAAAGGAATCCATAATGCACACACGCACTGCGCTGAATTAAGCAAGACTCCCATGTTCTGGACTGTGGATGCAGATACACTAGTTGATGCTAGCTTTGTCTTTGATTACCGTCCACCTGATTATGACAAGCAATATCTACATCTATGGCACAGTCGAAATCCTGTTAACGGTCTAAGCTATGGTTGGGGAGCTGTTAAGCTATGGCCAACTACATTGGTGCGCGAGTTTAGGTCAAATTGGCTGGACTTTACTACCACTGTGGGTAACATCAAGATCATACCTGATATCATAGCTACATCGCAGTTTAATTGTGATCGTATGAGCACCTGGCGCAGTGCATTCCGCGAATCTGTCAAGCTATGTCACAATGTAGCCAATGGTGATCATATAGAGAGCACAGAACGTCTCATGGTATGGCTTACAGTGGCCAATGAAGTTGAATGGGCCCAAGACAGCCTGCAAGGAGCTAGAGCTGGAGTTGAATTCTATCTTGAAACTCGTTTGATTGATAGGTTAGACAAGCTCAAGAAGATAAACGATTTTGACTGGCTGATAAAGCAGTTTGATAATCGAAAGAAAATACCAAATGCTCCAGATAGATCTGAACTTTTGACACGATTGAAAGAACTATCTGATGTATGATATAGTGTTTATTAGCTATGAAGAATCTAATGCCGAGGATAATTGGCAGAGGTTGATATCTAGATTTCCTGCTGCTAAACGCCTGCATGGCGTACATGGTATACACCAGGCTCATATCGTAGCTGCACACATTGTAGACACAGTGATGTTCTACGTTGTTGACGGTGATGCAGCTATAGAGCAGGATTTTGCATTTGATTACCAAGTGCCTGATCACCAATTAGATCACGTGCATGTGTTTAGAGCTAGAAATCCGATCAATGATCTAGTATATGGATACGGCGCTGTCAAACTATTGCCCACGTCTGATGTAAGAGATTTAGCCGACAGAGATTTCAAACCTGACATGACCAGCAGCATCAACCGCAAATACAAGATCATACATCAGCTGAGCAATGTTACTGCATTTAATACAGATACCTATAACACTTGGCGCAGTGCTTTCAGAGAATGTGCCAAGCTGGCCAGCGGTGTCATAGACGGACAAGTTGACACTGAGACGCTGCAGAGATTAGACACATGGTGCTCAGTTGGATCTAGTCGCAACTATGGATATTGGTGTTTAGAAGGCGCACAAGCTGGCCGAAAGTTTGGCTTAGCCAGCGGAGGTACCGATCAGTTGATGAAAATAAACGACTGGACGTGGTTACGAGACCAATATCAACAGAGCGGGTTGGCATGAGCATACATTGGCCTAGAGATCTAGAAACCTTCTATATCAGCTATGACGAACCTAATCGAGAAGAAAATTGGGCTAGAATCAGCCTGATGCTGCCTCATGCTAAGCGCATGCATGGAGTTAAAGGTTTCGAAGCAGCACATAAAGCCTGTGCTAATGCTAGCACCACAGATCGGTTCATGACCATTGACGGCGATAACTGGTTATTGGATGAAGGTTTTGATACAGCTTTAGATGACACAGATATAGAAGATGTGATTTTCAGTTTCAAGAGCAAGAATGCAATCAACGGCCTTGAATACGGAAACGGCGGCCTTAAGTGCTGGCCCAAAGATGTGCTACTAGCCAGCAATACGCATGAAAGCAGCAATAGCACAGATTTCTGTTGGGCGCTGCGATACTATCAGGTTGATGTACTAGGTAGTATCAGTGTCAACAATGCATCTGCATATCAAGCCTGGCGAGCCGGTTATCGCGAAGGTGTGAAGATGAGCTACGTTGGAGGCAACCCAATGAGCAATCCTCGCAGGGATATGGAATCAATATGGTATGGTAACAGGAGCAAGCTCAATATATGGATGAGTGTTGGTCGTGATACTGAGAATGGTAGCTGGGCAATGCTGGGAGCTAGGCAAGGGTTCTACGAACTTTATTCTGGACTGATAGACAATCTTGTTATCAATGATTATGCTTGGTTTGTAGATCATTGGGCCAGTGTGCAGCACTGGGATGTAGCTACTGCTCTAGATTCTTATCGCGTAGCTCTCAAAGATCAGTTTAACCTATACGTACCAGAATTAGATAGTGCTGACAGTGCATGGTTTAAGACAACATACATAAACCCACCTCGCAAAGGATTGATGTCATGACATCGGTAGAGCAGCATCTGCGCAACGTTCATAGAATGCTAGACATAGTACCAGATTCCAAGGTTTTCTTAGAACGATATATTGCACTGGCTGCACACGATAATGCAGCACACATCAGCATCCAGGATGCCTTTAGCAGTGGTCAGATCGACAGCAAGCTATGGTTGATAGACGTGATCAGTTCTCTTGAGCTTAAGTGTGGCAATGCTTGGACGCTGTGCGGATGGATCGGAACACTGGGCTATCTCATGCTGCTAAAGAAAGCAGAGCTTGGACTCACAAGCGTGCGCAGCTTTGACATTGATCAATATTGTGCACCAATGGCTGATACATTAAACAGGCTATCTGTCAAGGACGGTTGGCAGTTCAAAGCGTCAACGCTAGACGTGAACAGTATAAGCTATGATAATTTTGCATATGATACGCTAAAGTATGATGGTACCGCGCAGCGGGTTACTGATACCGCTGATACCATCATTAACACCAGTTGTGATCACATGGGCAGTGACCGCACTTGGTGGGACAGCATACCGTCTGATCGATTGATCATATTGCAGAACAACGATTGGTTTGAAAATGATCAACACAATAACAGCGTGAACGATTTGGCTGAGTTTGCAAAGATGTATCCTATGCGAGAATTGCTGTTTTCGGGTGAACTCGACTGTACACTCTATAAGAGATTCATGCTGATAGGGCGTAAATGACTACTGATATAGAGTTGCTGTCACCAAGGCAGCTGCAGAAAGAAGCTGCTCGTGTGCTCAGTGCAGGAGACGGCTTTGGTAACCACGACCTGGTGAAGTTTAATAAATCAGCACACCATGATAGCCATGCGTGGTACAAGGCAGTTATCGCATGGTATGTTGCGCAACACGGTGACCTTCCCAGCAAGATTGGACCAGGGTTATCTGTAAAACTATTATTGGACACGGCTGATGATATATGATTACACAGATATTACCACAGTGCATCTCGAAATCACAGCCAAGTGCAATGCCAGCTGTCCGCAATGCGGCCGTAACAAGTTTGGCGGCCCAGATAACGAGTTTTTGCCACAGACAGAATTAAGTCTAGGCGACATGCAGCGTATCATGCCAGAACAGTTCGTACGTCAATTGAACAGGCTGTACATGTGTGGCAACTACGGTGATCCGATAGCAGCTAACGACACTCTGGAAGTGTACGAATGGCTGCGAGAGGTAAACCCTGACATCAAGTTAGGCATGCACACTAACGCAAGTGCTCGAACACCTGCTTGGTGGGCACGATTGGGCAAGTTATTGAGCAAAAAAGGCGATTATGCTAAGTTTGGACTTGATGGGTTAGCTGATACCAATCACATCTATCGTCGCGGTACTAACTGGAACAAGATAATGGAGAACGTGCAAGCGTTCATAGATGCTGGCGGCATTGCACAGTGGGAATTCATTGTTTTCAAACATAACGAACATCAAGTTGATGCTGCTCGTGCGCTCAGCGAACAGATGGGATTTGCGCAGTTCCGCACCAAGAAGACTGGGCGCTTCTTCAGCAATACCAAACTGCAGGGCAAGGACAGCCAAGAAGTTTGGAGCTGCAACGGCGAGGTTGAATATCACATAGAGAAACCAGAAAACTCGGCATATCATAATGATAGTTTGATCAACGAACAGTCTTTGATCGAACAATTTGGCAGCATGCAAGACTATGTTGATCAGACCTGTGTTAAGTGCAAAGTTGCTGAGGACAAGAGCTTGTACATATCAGCTGAGGGGCTGGCTTTCCCTTGCTGCTGGACAGCCAACCAGCTGTATATATGGTATTGGCCCTATAAACAAAGCGAGATGTGGTCGCTGCTGGATCACGATATCAACAACGTTAGTGCGCTTGTGAATCCATTAGAATCCATAATAAAAGGACCTTATTTCAATAAGATAGCTAACAGCTGGTCAAAGCCAAGCATCGCTGACGGCAAACTGCGAGTATGTGCAAAAACCTGTGGTTCTGGCTTTGATCAGTTTGCTAGCCAGTTTCGCGAAACCGTAAATAAAGCATGACAGAATTACCTAGCTCAACTTTCTGCGCCCTGCCCTGGGTACACCTCAGCAGCCGTCCAGACGGTGCTATGCGAGTCTGCTGCACTGCTAATGCCAGCAGCGTCCAAGATCCGGACAGCACCAAGAAAAGTGGCGGTGGCCAGATTGGCGTGCTGCGCACAGCCGATGGCACGCCTGCTAACCTCAACAACAGCACGCTGATGGACGCATGGAACAATGATTACATGCGCAACGTTCGCAAGATGATGCTGCGAGGAGAACAGCCTCCTAGCTGTCTCAAATGTTACAAAGAAGAAGCAGTGGGAGTGCAGAGCAAGCGCAACTGGGAAACTGCTTACTGGGTAGGACAGTTGGGCCTAGATGATATCATAGGTGATACCACAGAAGACGGCGCCGTCAGCCCGAGAATACGCTATCTTGATCTCCGATTAGGCAGCAAGTGCCAGCTAGCCTGCGTGATGTGCAGCCCGCACGACAGCAGTGGTTGGATCAAAGAATGGACCGACATACATCCAACTATCAAGAATGAACGCTTGCGCGAGAGCTGGAATTGGGCAGACAAGGGCAAGCAACACGGTGCCAGCTACAATTGGCACATGAACAATCCAGAGTTTTGGTCACAGCTCTATGACCAAATACCTCATATGAAGCAGCTGTATTTCGCCGGCGGTGAAAGCACCATCATTGAAGAACATTACACGCTGTTGGAAGAGGTCATACGCAGAGGTTATGCTAAGAACATAGAGCTGCGCTATAATAGCAATGCAGTTGAACTACCTCAGCGGCTGTTTGATATCTGGGCACAGTTCCGTGAAGTTAAATTCCACTTTAGCATAGACAGTTTCGGTACCAAGAATGATTACATACGCTATCCTAGCCAATGGGATCAGCTGTTAGCTAACATGCACCTGCTGGATGCTACTCCCGATCACGTCACTGTGACTACAGCGGTTACAGTGATGGCACTGAACATCTATTACATACCAGACATGATCAAGTGGAAGCTAAGCCAAAACTTCGAAAAATTCAACACATGGCCCAGTGGTGCAGGCATGATCAACTGGCACCTAGCCTATTGGCCGCCGCAGCTCAACGTCAAGGTGCTGCCCAAGTGGGCCAAGCAAATGGTACGTGCTAAATTTGAAGAATTCTTCGTTTGGTTAGAAGATAACTGGGAATCCTGCACTGGATTAACACCCGATATCACTAAAGATACGGTGTTGACAGCTGGGTATGGCATCAAACGCTTGCGCGGATTGTTAGATTTCATGGACAAAGAAGACTGGAGCGAACGCATGCCAGAGCTCCGGGAATGGATAAGATTGCTCGATGAGAATCGTGGATTAAACTTTAGAGATACGTTCCCCGAAATGGCCGCGTTAATAGATTAAAGGAAAATAGTAAATGCATTTTGGAGTCCCTGGTACCATAAATAGTAGTGTTAGTTCAACAGGGATCACCGTGATGGCACCTTCCCCGAAAAAGCTCGTAGACAAGGCATCCGATGATGCCTGGGACGAGATATTCAATAGTTTAACCATAGAGAATGAACCACCAATCCGCTATATCAAGAATGTGATCATCCAAACCAAGGATGGATCAGTGATAAAGGTCAGCGGTAAGAATTTTGCTGAGATAATCGAACAGGAGCGAGAGCTAAGTCCCGAAGACAGTGAGATACGCAGCTGCAAGATGAGCATTAACTTTCCAAGGCTACGTGCTGATGTTGATGCATGGGCTGCTGATCTATTAACAACGTTAAACACAGCTGATAGATTCAAGGTTTCGGTTAAAGCCAAACGCAAACCAGCAGCTAAAAAATCCAAGCAAGATTGACTCTGCTGCCTGCTAACGGTCATACTGTTGCATGACAGTAAAACTCATAGCCATATCAAAACCCACCATTGACGAGTGTGCCACAGCAGAAGAATTGGTGGCATATTGTGCCAGGGTATCAAACCCAGCCAATCAAAACAACCACGGTACCAGCGCAAAGCTAATACGATACCTCATCAACAACGCACATTGGTCTCCTCTAGAGATGGTCCACATGACCATGGAGATCAACACCACCAGGGACATAGCACGGCAGATACTGCGGCATCGCAGCTTCAGCTTCCAAGAGTTCAGCCAGCGCTATGCTGATCCAACCAAGTCACTGGGATTTGTGACCAGAGAAGCACGCCTGCAGGATGCCAAGAACCGTCAGAACAGCATTGAGATCAATGATGCCGAACTACAACAGTTGTGGACTGGCATGCAGGCTATGGCCATAGAAGATGCCAAGCGTCAGTATGCCAAGGCCATCAACATGGGTATTGCCAAGGAACAGGCCCGTGCTCTGCTGCCAGAAGGGCTCACTGAAAGCAGGATATACATGGCAGGTAACCTTCGCAGCTGGGTACATTACTGCGAACTACGCCGTGCTAACGGCACACAGAAGGAGCATCGCGAGATAGCAGATGCATGCTGGGACATAGTTACACAACAATTTCCCATGCTAGGAGAACACGATGAAACCTAACAAGAAGATACTGATCATGGGGCTGCCGGGCGCCGGCAAGACCATGTTGGCCAGAGCCTTGAGAACCAAGCTCAAGGCTGTGCATTGGAATGCAGATGATGTGCGTGCGCAGATCAACAAGGATCTGGGATTCACTGAAGCTGATAGGATAGAACAGGCCCGCCGCATGGGATGGCTATGCGACAAGGCCGTGGAAGCAGGACATTGGACAATAGCAGATTTTATCTGTCCAACTCCTGCTACAAGGGCAGCGTTTGGACCAGCTACTGTGATCTGGGTAGATACGATAAAGGAAGGTCGTTTTGCAGATACCAACAAGATGTTTGTGCCACCTGAACCCGGACAGTATGCCTACCGCGTGGACACACAGGACGCAGACTTCTGGGCCAAGTACATCTGGGAACAGCTTGACCTTGATGATAAGCCCAGTTGGATCAAGGCAATGCTATATGGATGGAGGAACGGCGGATGAGAAAGAAGTGGGAAAATAACAAGCCAACTACGCAACTTTTGGGCCGTTGGCAACCTTGGCACGATGGTCATTTTGCGCTGTTTGAGCGAGCAGTGGCCAAGACAGGTCAGGTTGCTATCATGGTCAGAGACACGGGTGGCACTGACGATAAGAATCCATTCTACTATGATGTGGTGCGTGACAGGATCATCACAGAGCTTGGCAAGAAGGGTTACATGCACGGTGACGAGTATGTGGTCATGCTAGTGCCTAACATCGTTAACGTGACATATGGCCGTGATGTGGGTTATGTTATCGAGCAAGAAGTTTTTGATGCAGATATACATGCCATATCTGCCACACAGATTCGCAAGGAAATGGGTCTTTAATTGCTGTTAAACAGAGTTTCTAACTCTCCTGCTAGGTACATCTCGCTGACTATGTCACAACCTCCGATGAACTCACTCTTGACATAAAGTTGTGGTATGGTGGCCCAATTAGAGAATAGTTTGATGTTAGTTCGTAGCTCATCGTCTTCTAACACGTTGATATCCGTGTAGTCAACGCCCAGCTTACCAAGTATGTGTACAACCTTGGCACTGAAACCGCACTGTGGAAAATCTTTGGTGCCTTTCATGAACAGCACCGTGTTTGTGCTGTTCACTAGGTTGCGTATCTGTTCCTGCGTCATTTCTTAGCAGCTGTCTTCTTGGCTGCAGGCTTCTTGGCAGTGGCCTTGGGTGCTGCCTTCTTGGCCACAGGTGCCGCAACGTTTTCTTCCAACCATGAACTGCTCTTGGCCTTGGCCTTGTGTCCAGGATTGAGAGTGGGATCAATTGCGTAGGCCTGTGCGCGGCGTGCTGTGGCATCAGCTTCGAGCATCTCTGCCATGCGTATGAGATCACGTGCTTCCTGCGCCTTGCCGTCAGCGGTGGTGCCTTCCATGTTGCTCTGATGCACGTTGAACTTGCCCATCTCAGCAATAACCTGTGCACGAGTCACTGGATCTAGATCATTGAGATCTGGCGGAGTGCTGTCGTCAACTTGTTTCATAGCAGCCAGTATCTGGCGCAGCGGAAATTTCATGCCGCGTGCAGGCGTCATGTGGACCAGATCCACAGGCACCTTGTCCAAGCGCTGAGCAGCATGCAGCTTCTGCAGCATGGTAGCACCAGTGCCATCCGGAGCAGGACGTCGACCCAGCAGCTCGCCTAGGTCCTTGCTCTGCTGACCTTCCACGCTCTCCACGATCTTGCGCAGTGCTTCGTTGTACTGATCAGGCAGTGCATCTGTGTCTATTACCAATGCATGCTCGTCATCACCCGGTAGGCTCATGAACACTACCACTACCTGCTTGCCAGTGTTTTCCATCTGGCCTATGTGTTTCATCATCTCAGCCATTGGTGATCCCGTCGTCTGGTGCAGCATTTGCCTGTGGTTGATCTGCGGTCTGTTGTGCTGCTGCAGCATCTACAAATTTCTTAAATTTGTTATAGAGCTGCCCAACTGGTTCTAATTCAGCACCGCGGAACGCACCGCGGCTGCTGGCGAGATCCAACACTACCAGGATGTTCTGTAGATCTGCGAGGTTAATGGTGCTATCCGCTTGCGGCTGTGTGGGTTGATCGTTCATAATATTGCCTCCTTGATACATAGCGTCATGTTTATATTAACCACAAGAAGAGCCATGTCAAATATAAATTTTCAAAGATTGGCTAGGTAAAGCTGTACCAGATGCGCACTACAGTAGCTGATAAGGTACCAAAACTAGTGAGAAATGCTGTGGTACTCAATGTTAAATCATTGTGCATGCTCTCACAGTACAGTCCGATAGATCCCGCGATTACGAAGATTCCGAACAATATTACTGGTAGACAGATGCGTGTAAGCATGTGAACCATGATAATCGTATCTCCGATTCAGTTATATAAGCCAAACTATTTATAATATATTATAAAGACAGATGCATTGGGGCTTATTTGATGTTACCACAGACCAGATATGAATACAATCACTGGACTTATGTGAGCGGTCCGACACCGCAGTTGCACACCTGGCGGCCATATATGGAGCTTATTGAGCAAGAAAATCTGCACGTTGGCAAGCATTTTTTTATACATTGCATTAATCAACATCCTATAAATCACATCTATGACGGGTTTCCTTGGGATATGTTTGCCGAAACCTGCGCTAACAATCGGGATAAGCAGATCATAGTAGTACTGGATGCACATACAGAAGGACCTAGTTGGCAACATATAAAGACCACAGTTGAACGCATGACCGCAGAGTTTGGTATTAATCCTCATTGCATAATACAATGGACTGGTAGCGGTGGTGAAGGAGGCGAACCAATACAAGTAGTCTCGGTGATGGATGCATTTAGCATAATCACAGCTGCAGACAAATGCACTCCTCAACCTATCAACCATCATTATATTATGTTAGCTCGTATTCCTCGGCCTCATCGCGTGCTGATAGCTGTGGAAATATTGCAGCGAGGATTAGGTGCCTTTGGTTATCTAAGCTGCGGCAGTGGCAGTCACGGACCTTTAGTCAGCAGCGACTTTGCTGATCTGGTTCCAGCTGATCTCATAGATAGATTTCCACTATTATTGCCAGGTGGATATTGGAGCGATAGTTACGGTGAACGCGAACACACTGACAGTGTCACACTGCCAGAGATCACGGGTGCGTTCTGCAATGTGATAGCGGAAACAAGCCACGATCTCATGTCGCCCAACGTGTGTACAGCATTTATGACAGAAAAGAGCGAGAAATGTTTCTTGCTTGAACAGGTACCTATATGGGTAGCAGCTACTGGGCAAGCCAAGCTGGCCAGAGAATGGGGCTTTGATCTCTTTGACGATCTGATAGATCACAGCTATGATCTTGAACCAGATGGTCGGCTGCGTATCAAAATGGCAGCCGACCAGCTAGAAAAACTATGTGCTCAAAGCATAGGGCAGCTACAGGAATTCAAACGATTGAACCAACAACGATTTACAGCAAACAGAGAGCTGTGTTTCTATCTGAGAAAGAATCATCACGATATACAGTATGAAAAATTCAAAGGTTGTGTAAATGCTGTCTGACGTAGAACGCCTTGCTAGAAATAGATTATTAGACTATCTTGCATTCAAGAAGATACCTATACCAACAGGTGATATCGTACATTCTGATCTCAATAGACTGGGATTTGATATCATAGATTGGGGTACATTGATAGGTGAGATACAGTGTGATTGCCTCATGATGCTTGATTGGGATCAACAAAATATGTCATTTAATACTCTAGCTGATGTAATACAAGAGCTTATCCATGGACAGCCATTTGAGTTTTCGATAGACATACATCATGCTATGCATCAAGACATGCCAGTAGAAGATCAGGTGCAGCATATGAAAACAGCAATGGAACTGATATGGCCACGATAGAAGAAACGCTGCCCCTCATTACATTTGTCTGCTACGTTGGCGGAACCAGTGGACAACAGATCATCAATACCTTGCAAGAGTCTAAAGCATTTGCTAGATACGACAGCATTGACATCAGTGACACCGGTGCCAGGTATAGGTTTCCATACTGGCCATTCACAGAGAAACAATATCTAACGAGATTGCCCAGGCAAGATATCACCGAAATCAGTCCGGGCCCAACTCAGTTCATACACACTGAAGAAAATAGGCAATGGCTGCGAGCTCAAAGCTGGGATTATTTCACCAAGCGTTGGAATGACAGTGCACTATTAGATCTAGATGAAGTAGTGGCTGAAAAACAACAGTTACTATTCCATACGCACCTAGACAACAAACTTTTAAATTGGATGTTGCCAGAAGCCAAGAAACTGTTCATGCTAACCAAAAACAGCTATTTTGGTGTGAGGGCAGACGCTGTTAAAAATTCAGAGAAACATCCAACCGCACCAGACAAATTGCTGCGATACATTGCACAGCGTACTGCATATCATGTGCACTGGAGTCGTGAAGTGGATTTCAATTATCCAAACAGCAAGACATTTTATTGGTCAGACTTGATCACAGATGACAAGATAGCACATGATAGATGCCTTGCTGATATAATGAAGTGGTATAGTGTAATCATGGATCAACAAGAACTAGCAAATGCCTGGAAAGGCACTTGCGAGTATGTATCTGCACAGCGTCAGCTAGGGTTCTTGTTTTGATTTGATTGCAGGGTATTAATGGCATCGATTACGATGCTGCGATCCTCTAAATTAAGATCTCGTACGGTCTTGGGCATCTTGGGTGTGCCTAACATGGTTAAGATCTGTCCAATGCGTGCCCAATCGCAGCTCTGTCGATCATCCTTGAGGTCACCGCTGCGGCTCATCATCTCGCGTCCTAGTTGCTGTGCGTTCATGTGTGTCTCCTATTCACTGTGCCTGAGATGGAAATCTATGGCGTCTTCGCGGTTATTAAATGCAATCTTCAGCTTGGCTATGTCGGTGGACCAGTGTATCTGATGTATCATTTTGTCTATGTGTGCTGTGGGATAGTTCAGCTGCAGATGTTGCTCCAGCATGCTCACAGCAAAGCTGTCCTGTGGCATGTCCACGATGACATTGCTGCCGCTGAGCTCAGTGTGCTGTATCAATCCTTGCCGATTTATATTGTGCATGTGTTCATCTATGCTAAATATAGTGTCGATCGCGGTGTATCAGACCCATCGACTCTATTGCTTAAAGGAGCAACAGCATGCCTACTTATTATAATTGTCCTCCTGGTCACTATGTCTATGCATACATTAGGAGTAGTGATTCTTCTATAGCACATGCAGGAACTCCTTATTATATTGGCAAAGGGATTGGTAAGCGAGCATGGGCAAAACACAAGCGAAACAACGGCTCTGATCTACGTCCAATTGATAATACCAACATTATAATAGTCGAGGCTAATCTAACAGCAATCGGTGCATGTGCATTAGAACGTTGGTTGATACGTTGGTATGGACGCAAAGATATCAAGACAGGTATACTGCAGAATATGACAGATGGTGGCGATGGCGCAACTAATGTTTCCGAATCTACTAGAGCTAAATTATCTTCTGCCAACACAGGAAAGATACAGAGCGCAGAAACAACAGCTAAAAGGTTGGCTAGCAGACACGGATATAGGCATAGTCCCGAAACAAAGGCCAAGATGTCTGAGGCTAAATTAGACAAAACTCCAACACCTGAGACTAGAGCAAGGATGTCTGCAGCGAACAAAGGTCGTGTTATATCACAAGAACAGAGAGATAAGATATCGTCATCTCTAAAAGGACGATCAACCGGTCCACGAATTGCCGAGGTTAGGTTAAAGATATCAAAATCACGCACGGGCATTGGTCATTCCGATGAGGCAAAGGTAAAGATTGCAGCAGCTAGTTTTAACCGAACACACTCAGCTGCAACCAGAGAGAAGTTAAGAGAACTGGCTAAAGCACAATGGGCTGCTAAAAAGCAACTCACTTGCCTATGAATTTGCGAGCCCATGATTCGGCCCATTCCTCCAAGTGCTGTTCCAGATAGGCCACACCCTGTGCGCTGTGCAGGCTAGCAGTCTTTTCGATGCTGTTGGTCACCACTGTGGGCAGCTTGTCTTCGATCATGTCTATGATCTTCTGTCGTTCCTGCGGCGGCATGTCTCTGCTCCACATGGCTAAACGTTCTGCTACCATAGCACACAGCTGTGCGCTCAGCTGAGACAGTTGTGGTCGGAATTCGCCTGGATTCATCTCTATCATTTGGTTACCTTCCTGATGTGACTAGTGTAGCTATGAGACCACTGATAGCCAACCTATTACTATACCCTGTCAGGCTGCCTGTCCAATCTCTGCAACACCCGTGTCATGGTCATAGTAAGCATACTGACCAAACGGTGGCTTCACGCGAGTCTTGTGTCCCTCTGTGATGATCCAGAGCACGTCGCAGTAGCTCTCCGGACCCCAAGTACCAAATGGATAACCGTCTGTGAAGATCACTGCCTTCTTGGGCTCAATCTGTTCTTCTATCCAGTAGTTCCAGAATGCCATGAACTCTGTGCCACCGCCGCCCTTGCACTCGTAGGTCAGCAAATCGTCTGCGCTGTCCTTGGTGAACTTCTGGAAGTTGTAGACCTGGGTGTCAAAGCAGAGGATGCTGATGGTGAAGTCGTTGTACATCTGCATGATGCCATAGACCTCGCTGAGGAAGTCCTTGGCCATGGTGTCGCTGATTGAACCGCTCATGTCAATGGCAATGGCAATGTCAATGGTATCGTCCTTGTCCAGAGTGGGAAGGAAGATGCCACCATACATGTGCTTGCGGTTAGGACGCATCCAGGTAAAGTCGTCAGTGATGCAGCTCTGGATGTTTTGTTGTAACAGATCGCGCCAGTTGATCTTGGGCTCGATGAGGTCGTCCACCAAACGCTGCAGGCTGGCTGGCATCTTGCCTGCACTAGCCTGTGCTGCCTGCAGCACCTTGTTCTTCATCTCTTCGCGGATCTTGTCCAGCTCTTCCTTGCTGACCTTGATGGGATTGCCGTCCTTGTCCACAGCCTGGCGACCCTTGCCATCCTTGCCATTGCTGTCCCCGCCCATCTCCAGATGCACGTCCATGGTCAGCTGCTTCTTGACCTTGCGCTTCTGCAGATCGTCGTACACTGCCTCAGAGGTCCAGCCCAGATACTTCTCGTCATACAAGCCCACACGCTGGTTGGTCTCGCCCTTCTCGTCAACGTCTGTGACCTTCTTTGTAGGCATCTTGCCAATCTTGTCTG
>Ga0214164_1000548_pt1 | contig 24550 bp, 25 predicted proteins | sample TroBogepilimnion_13_FD_153003 | JGI IMG/M metagenome (GOLD analysis project Ga0214164, IMG submission 153003) | Freshwater microbial communities from Trout Bog Lake, WI - Practice 03JUN2009 epilimnion v4 | ecosystem: Environmental > Aquatic > Freshwater > Lake > Epilimnion/Euphotic zone ...
TTGCGAATCCGATTTTGTTCTTGCCAATTGTGCGCCACAAGTTCTGGCAGATATCGCTGGAATCTCTAAGCCCGAGAGCTTGGATGGCAGCCAAATTAAAATTAATATGCTTCTTGAGAAGCTACCAAGGTTAAAATCTGGAATCGATCCAAAGGTGGCCTTTGCTGGAACCTTCCACATCGATGAAACTTATAGCGATTTGCAAAGCGCATATGCGCAATCTAAAGCAGGCAAAATTCCAGACCGAATTCCTGCCGAGGTTTATTGCCATACTTTGACCGATACTTCGATTTTGGCTCCCGACTTAGTTGCCCGTGGAATGCACACACTCACGCTCTTTGGAATTCATCTACCAGCATCATTGTTTGATAAAGATGAAGCCTTGGCCAAGGCGGAAGTAAAGCGGAAGTTGCTATCTCAAATTAACGAATACCTTCTTGATCCAATTGAAGAGTGCCTGGCCAAAAATAGCGATGGTTCACTCTGTATTGAAGTAAAGAGCCCGCTTGAACTTGAGAAAGAAATTTCTTTGCCACGTGGAAATATCTTCCATAAGGATTTAGCGATGCCGTTCCGAGAAGATGGCACACCTGCAACATGGGGTGTTGAAACTTCAATTCCAAATCTATTTATTTGCGGTGCGGGTGCAATGCGCGGCGGTGGGGTTAGTGGCATCCCAGGTCACAATGCGGCTGCGGCAGTTCTTGAAGTAATTAACAGTTAGGCTTTGGCCATGAGTAAAGACCATTCAAACTCTGAAGCTGCCTTTATAAATTCTCTGAGCGAAGCTTCTAAAGTTGTTGCTGCCGGACGGCCCGAGCGCACTGCCGATGCAGCGCTTAATACACCGATCGAATTAACTTCAACCTTTAATGCAGGTGGCGAAGTTGGTTACGGCCGATTTGGCAATCAAAGCTGGAGTGCTTTGGAAGCAGCAATTGAAACTCTAGAAAATGGAAAAACTTTATTGTTCCCGTCAGGAATGTCTGCCATCGGAGCAATTTTTAGATTACTTCCAGCAACCGCTTGCATCGTTGCCTCAAAAAATGGCTACACCGGAACTATGAACGTTTTGCGACAGCTAGAGGCTGCTGGTGCCAAGGTTCGCTACGTTGATGTCTCCGACACAGATGAAGTTCTTGCCGCACTGGAGGGTGCTGACTTTGCTTGGATTGAATCTCCAACAAATCCCGCACTTGAAGTTTGCGATCTTCCAGCCGTTATAGCCGCAGCCAAGAAGGCGGGTGTGTTGATTGGAGTAGATAACACCTTCTCAACTGGATTAATTCAAAAGCCTTTGGATCTAGGTGCTGATCTATCAATGAATTCGGTAACCAAATTTATCTCTGGCCATAGTGATATTTTGATGGGAAGCGTCTCAACAAATAACGAAGAACTTCTGACAAAGCTTGGCGACATTAGAAAATTTGGCGGTGCAATTCCAGGACCATTTGAAGCTTGGTTAGCACTTCGAGGAATGCGCACCCTATCTTTACGTTTAGCTAAAGCTCAAGAAAATGCGATGGAGTTGGCAAAAAGACTTTCAAGCCATCCAAAGGTTGAACGAGTTCGCTACCCAGGCTTACCAACCGATCCGCATCACGAACGAGCTAAGAGTTTTATGAATGGTTTTGGTGCAGTGTTATCGATCGATGTTAAAGGTGGCCCAGAAGCTGCCGATAAGGCATGCCAATCCTCGAAGTTGGTTACATATGCAACCTCACTTGGTGGGGTAGAAACTCTTTGGGAGCGGCGTCACCGCTGGGGTAGTGAGAGTCCAACAATTCCGGTAAATCTCGTTCGAATTGCCGTAGGCATTGAAGATATCGAAGACCTTTGGGCCGATATCGATCAAGCGTTAAACGCGGGTTAACGCGCCGAAACTTAAAAAGTCCTGAGTGAACCAAAACTCTCGGGTACATTTATCTCATGATCAAAGCAGTTCGTCGACTATTGGCCGTCTTTGCAGTATTTGCGGTCCTACTTGGCGTACTTAAATCTGTGATCAACTGGGTTTCACGTTCTGGCGATGATGATCACGAAATTTTCGCGGACGAAGAAGCCGATGTCATCTAATTACCAACCTGGCGTCTGCAACATCGGACCGGGCGAAATTCGCCGCCGCCAAAGTGTTGCCGCTATCGGAGCGGTACTAACAATTGCGCTAGCTTTCTTTTTAATATCTGGGCACCATCCAAAAGCATCTCGCGCTTCAATATTTATTCCAGCGATGATTTTTGCAGTCGGCTGGATTCAATCACGCCGCAAATTCTGTCTGGCATTTGGATTTATGGGAACTTTCAACTTCGGAAAACTTGGCGAATTGTCAAAAGTAGCCGATAAAGATGATTTAGCTAGAGATCGCGCAACTGCGTTGAGCATATTGAGTCAGGCAATTGTTTTGGCGATTGCGATTACTGGACTCGTGCTTTTAATTCCGATTAAATAAAACAATTTAAAGAGTACGAAAATAACCCGAGTTAAACTTAAACAATTAGTTAATTTTTGCTCCAAGATCACTTTGTTGCCAGAGATTTAGAATTTGCTCAGTAACAGACTGAAGATTTTCCCGAGATTGATCATCGATGCTGGCGATCGGGCAACTAAGTTCTAGATTACACGCCCACAGATTGACACCAGCGTTGAAGACCACAGCGTTTGAGGGCAGCTTAAACCAAATAGATTGCGCTACAGAATTTGTTTTCGTTACTTCGGATTCGTCGCCAGAACTTCGAGCGAATTGAAACTTTCCTTGAAAAATTACGCCGTATTTTCTTGGCGCCGATATGTCGTTGGGTTTCGTACCTTCGATTTCCGATAAAGATCCAAAACCATTAATGGATGTCCAAGCGGGAATCTTTAGCCAACTTGGAATTGAAACGGCCGTTATTCCGCCAGTTACCCCAATTCCAGACGTGTGTTCACCGGTCAGCAACGATCCAGGTTGATTTATAACTGGATCTTCATAGCGCATCGTTGTTTGCGAGTTATCACGAATCGGATCTTCGGTTGAATAACGGAAAACTGTGACATGTCGATCTGGGCCAGTTGGGGAAGGCGAAAGGCGCGCGCGCCAATATGCGGTATTCCCGCTGAAGAAAGCCAGATTAATTCCGTTGTTTCGAGCTGCAATGAAACTTTCAAACATAGTCTGAGTGAAATATTCCGGATGACCGCCGAAAACTAAGCCATGATACTTAGAAACTAATGTGGGATTTTCCTGAACATCGGTATCGGCAAATTCGTCAATATTAAATCCTTTGCTCTCGGCAAATTGCACCAACGGAATTGCATCCCGCTGCACTAGAAGCTCGCCACTACCAATTAGCGGACGATCAAAAGAAACGACGCGGCTTCGCTCATTTGACTGTTGCTTGGATGTATCCCCAGGTCCTCTGTAGAGGGAGCGGCCGCCAAAATTATTGTAAGCCTGCCAAGTAAGGGTTGAATTTATAAGAGCCAGGTTCGATGTTCCAACTGGACTTCTAAGGATTAATGGAGCGGAGCTTTCAATAGTTCCATCACTTGATCGCGAGAGAACCAAATAAAAACCAGGAGTCCAATTGTTTCCGATTGTGAAACTTAATGTGGTTTTCCAATTTGTTTCCACGGTTCGATAAGCGTTCTTTGGTTTGCCCACTTTCTGGTAGTCCAAAGTGACTGGAGCCGAACGCCAAACCTCAGTTCCACCAGCACCGCCATACCAGCCAACTCTAATAACTTGGAAAGTCCGCTTACCATCTTCGGCCTTTCGTGAATTTCTATCAATTAGCGAAGCATGAATGCCAACAATTGCACCACAACCAACAGAACTCTTATCAAGCCAAAAAGCGCTTCCAAGTGGAATGGTTACATGCATGTTGGTTAACTCATCCATAGTGATGCCAACACCCGGCTTCGCATTCTCGTTCTTGACCCAATCACCCGAACGAGGTGCACAACTTGAATCTACAAAGGTACCGCCATCAGGGTATCCAGATTGTGTAAGGCTTTGGTCAAAGGTTGTTGGATCGACCGGCTTTAGTGCGCCATAGGTCGGTAATTTTGGAAAGACTTGGTAGATATCTTCATTGTGAATCGCCAATCGCTTTCCGGCAAAGAAAGAACCTGTAACAACAAGGGCGCTTATCAAAACAGCGATAAGAACTTTGCGCTGATGGGATTTAAAATAGGTGAAATAGTTGTGGAGCTCTTCTTTTATGACAGCCTTAATCCGCTGAATAATTTTGGATTTTAGGCGGGAGAGCATTACCCAATTCTAACTTAAGTCGAAAATGCCAATCACTAAATAGGGGGCTTCTCGAGTGTGATCTTGTAAGGTGGCGTTGTGAAAGTAATTTCAGTCGTTGGCGCCAGGCCACAATTTGTTAAGTTGGCCCCGATTGATCATGCATTCAAAAAGGCTGGAATCGAACACTTAATCGCGCATACCGGCCAACATTACGACCCAGAGATGTCGCAAAGCTTCTTTGACGAATTACAGATCTCACCACCAGATTTTAATCTGGGTGTTGGCAGTGGATCACATGCCGAACAAACGGGGGACATGATGATCAAACTTGAAAAGATATTTTTAGAGACTAGTCCCGATTTAGTTTTACTTTACGGCGATACCAATTCCACACTTGCTGGCGCAATCGCAGCCGTGAAATTAAAGATCAAGATCGCTCACTTGGAAGCGGGTCTTCGCTCATTTAATCGCGCAATGCCGGAAGAACATAACCGAATCTTGACCGACCATGCTGCCGATCTGTTATTGGCCCCAACCGATGTTGCGATTAAGCATCTAACAAAAGAAGGATTGGCCGAAAAGTCAGCAATGGTTGGCGATGTGATGGTCGATGTTTGTTTGCAAACTAAGGTTCGGGTCACTTCAAACAGGCCTGAGTTTGGTCCGGAAATATCATCGGTCAATTTAGTAAATGGCGAATATTTTGTTGCCACAATCCACCGAGCCGAAAACGCGGATGACACAACGAGAATTAAAGCGATTATCGAATCGATGCAAGGACTACCCGCACCGGTAATTTTGATTACCCACCCTCGCCTTGCCGCAAAAGCTGCTGCACTTGGAATCAATCTTTCAAGTGGTTCAGTGACCTCGGTTAAATCAGTCTCTTACGGCCAGATGGTTTATTTGGTAGCCAATGCGCGCGGTGTAATAACCGATTCAGGTGGTTTGCAAAAAGAGGCTTACATAATCGGAACCCCATGCACCACAATTCGAACCGAAACCGAGTGGCCAGAGACTTTGGTTGATGGTTGGAATACTTTGTCGGAGCCAAATGACTTGGCAAAGAACGCTCTTAGATCCAAACCAACATCACCAACGACGCTCCCATATGGTGATGGTCATGCTGCCGAGCGAGTAGCGAAGGTTTTACTAGAAAACTTTAGTTAATGGTTCGAGCGTAAAAAGTTGCGATTGATTCGCGATCGGTCTTCAATTCGCCACCGCTAATCTTAAAGACACTTGAGGTTAATTCCTTAGGCGCGTGATCTAGCAGTTCGATATAGAGATCAACATATTTGTCAGATTGCGCTTCCCAACTTCGTTCATTTAAGAAGGACTTGGTGAAATTCTTCTTATATTTCGCTGGGTTAGCGCTTACCTTCTTAACAGCTTCAACGAAGGTAGGAACGTCTTCAGAGATGAAAACCTCACCGATACCTAGACGACGAACTTCTTGCGATAGGAATTTCACATCGGAAACCACCATCGGCACGCCAGCATGTGAATATTCACTGAACTTGGTCGGGGTCGAAAGCTCGTGGTTTACATGGTGGGTATTCATGATTAGTCCGATATCGGCGCTCTTCAAGTATGAAGTTACCTCGGCATTATCAACAAAACCAAGTACGTGGACGCGATCGGATACACCAAGCTTTGCTGCCATTGCTTCAAGCTCTTTTAGATGAGCATTTGAACCCGGCGCCATAATTGCTAGATGATGTTTTGGAAGTGATGGAAGAGATTTAACAGCAACCATGATTCCGCGTTGTGGGGCAACTCCGCCGCTATAAACCATCAGCGGCACACTCTTCGCTAAGCCAATATCTTTACGTAGGTCGCTCTTATGTTTTCTAGCGGCGCCGAGCACTGGATCATTTGTTACCACAACTGGGCGCTTGGCTAATCGATGATTCTCATGCAACATATCGGCAATCATTTCGCTAACCGTTACCACGCGATGGAATTTTGAAATTGCCTTACGTTCCATCGCCACGAGTGATCGTCTAATTGGGCGCTTAATATTTGCTTGGCCCGGAAGAAATTCGTGTGCATCATAAATAAGTGGTACATCTTTCCCGGACTGGGCAAGAATCTTGTCATGAGCCTGCACCGCAACTGGAATCGCGGAGAAATCTTGGGCGTGGATTAAATCCGGTTTGAAATCTATTACCGCTTGGACCATGCCACGACGAGCATCCTCCATTGGTTTCAGAGTTACTTCGCGAGGAGTTGGAAGTAACTCGGCAATAGTTGCCAGCCATGCCTTGCGGATGACATTGATGTAGCGATTACCGCGACTAACGAGCGGCTTTCGAAGCACTCTAACAATATGTGCGCGACCAACATTTAAGTGATCAATATTCTTGTTTGGCGAGATACCAAGAATCATTACTTCAAAGCCTTTATCGGCTAAGTACCAAGCACCTTTTAATACTCGAGAGTCATTTGTTACCGCATTCAATACGATCATTATTGCGCGCGGTTTGGAAACCGACTTCTTAGCTGGCGCTTTCCTTGTTGCTTTCTTTGCTACTTTTTTTGTGCCCTTTTTTGCAGCTTTCTTAACGGCCATCTGCCGGCGATCCAATCACTCTGAAGTTGATTCCTGCGAAATTACTTGGCTTTAGGTAGCGGCGACCATCAACGATTGCCTTGATTCCTGGGAAGTCAGAAGATTTAAGCTCTTTATATTCTTTGTGATCGGCTTGCAAAATTAGTGCATCGACCGGAGCTCCGATTTTGTAAGGTGTGAATCCGAGGCTTGTTATTTCTTCATCGGTATACATCGGATCATTCACAAGAACGGTGGCACCGCTCTTCTTTAGATTTTCGACGGTTGGAAAGACGCCAGAAAATGCTGATTCCTTTACGCCACCACGATAGGAAATTCCAAGGACGGCAACCTGCTTACCTTTTAGATCGCCAATTTCCTTGGCCAAAATTGAGACAGCATGCTCTGGCATCGCAGCATTTGCTTCGCGAGCGGCGCGAACAACTGTTGCTTTTGGATCATTCCAAAGATAAAAACGTGGATAAATTGGAATGCAGTGGCCGCCAACGGCGATCCCTGGTTGGTGGATATGGCTATAAGGCTGGGAGTTCGAAGCGCTAATTACTTTAGCGATATCGATATTGGCACCTTCGGCAAAGATCGCAAATTGGTTTGCCAACGCGATATTTACATCGCGATAAGTTGTCTCAGCAAGCTTTGCCATTTCACTGGCTTCACATGTAAGTAAATCCCAGACACCATTCTTCTCGGTTAGATCTGGGCGATCATCAAAATCTAGGACTGCGTTGTAGAAATCAATCCCGGCCTTAGTTGATGATTCGTTAATTCCACCAACCAACTTTGGATATTTGCGAAGGTCAGCAAAGACTCGACCAGTTAAAACTCTTTCTGGTGAAAATACTAAGTGGAAATCTTTTCCAGCCACCAAGCCAGAACCATTTTCCAGGGCTGGGGCAAAGCGATTGCGAGTTGTGCCAACCGGCAAGGTTGTTTCGTATGAAACCAAAGTGCCTGGCTTTAAGCCAGCAGCAATCTTTGCGGTGGCGTCATCCATCCAACCAAAATCAGGTACGCCATCGTTATCGACGAATAGTGGCACGACCACAACAACGGCATCAACTTGTGATACCGCAGCAGTCGTATCGGTTGTGGCAGTAAGTAATCCACTTGAAACTACTTCTTTTAAGTATTGATCAAGGTGGGCTTCACCCGGAAATGGTTCGATTCCTTGATTAACTAAATCAACCGTCTTTTGATTTACATCGCAACCAATTACTTGGTGGCCCTTCTTTGCAAACTGAACTGCAAGTGGCAAGCCAATTTTTCCAAGAGCTACTAATGCAATTTTCATAGACGAATTGTTTCCTTACGGTTAGCACTTTCCAGCATCGCACTTGCCACCGCAACGGTTGCAAGGCCTTGTTCCATCGTCACAATTCGTTCTGTTGCTCCAGCTACACCAAGGACCGCGTCACGAAATGCCTCATGTTCAACACGTAGTGGCTCTGGCTTGGCAAATGCGAAGCGAACTACATCGCCTTCGCTAACGCCACGAAACGCCGCAACCGAATCCCATTGGGTTTCAACAGAGGCATTTGCATAGAAAGTTAAATCAGCGGTCAAAGTATCTGCAACAAATGCTCCGCGTTCACCGGTAACAATTGTTAGTCGCTCTTTAAATGGGGTTAGCCAGTTAACTAAGTGGTTAGAAATAATTCCATTTTCAAGGTCGCAAACCGCGGCAACCATATCTTCATGTTCGCGGCCAGATTTGTGTGCGGTACGGGCGCTAACACTTGAATACTTTGAGCGAGCAACCCAAGCAGTTGAATCAATGTCGTGGGTGGCGAGATCTTTAATTACGCCGACATCGGCGATACGCGCTGGGAAAGGTCCTTGGCGACGAGTGGTGATTTGATAAACAGCACCGAGTTCACCAGCATCCAAACGTGCGCGTAATTGTTGAAGCGCTGGGTTGTAACGTTCGATGTGGCCAACTGCGCCAACTAAATTCTTTGCTTTAAATGCCGCGGTGATTCTTTCTGCCGCAGGTGTATCAACAGCTAATGGCTTTTCAATGAGCGCATGAATCCCAGCATCAGCTAACTTGAGCGCAAGTTCTTCGTGGAATGCAGTTGGAGCTGCAACCATCGCATAATCAATTCCAACTTTAATTAGGTCATCAACCGACTTCAAAACATCGCGACCACCAGCAACGCCATGTGGATCACCCATTGGATCAGAAACTGCAACAAGTTCAACGCCATCTAGCGATCCAAGGACTCGAGCATGATGGCGACCCATCATTCCAAGACCAACTAGACCGGCACGTAATTTCTTATTCGACATAGTTTTAGGCTCGATAACCCTTTGGGCTAGAGCGCGGCCGCCACTTCATTTACAACTGAAACGATTGTTTCAAGCTCTTCTTTGGTGAGTGATGGATGAACTGGAAGTGAGACACATTCTTTAATAACTAATTCAGTTTCTGGTAGATCTAAAGTAAGTCCAAATGATGGAAGTCGGTGAATAGGTGTTGGGTAATAAACACCAGAGCCCACGCCCTTTTCGCCAATGCGCTTCATGAATTCATCACGCTTTGCGGCATCGCCACCAGGGATGCGAATTGTGTATTGGTGATAAGAGTGTGTGGAACCAGGCGCAACAAATGGAGTTGCAACGTTCTTGAGGTTGGCATCCAAATAGGCAGCATTTTCTTGGCGGGTCTTAGTCCAACCAGGAAGTTTTCCAAGTTGTACGCGACCAATTGCAGCATGAATATCAGTCATACGGGTATTGAATCCAACCACTTCGTTCTTGTAGCGAATCTCTTGACCTTGGTTACGAAGTAAGCGAAGCATGCGCGCAACTTCGGCATCAGGTGTAACCACCATGCCGCCTTCGCCCGCAGTCATATTCTTTGTTGGATAGAAAGAGAAAGATGCACAAAGACCGAATTCACCAGAATTTTTTCCGTTAAGTGAAGCAAGGTGACCTTGGGCGGCATCTTCCAAAATAAGGATTCCGTGCTTCTTGCCAATTTCATCGAAGCGATCCATTGCAGCAATATGACCGTAAAGGTGAACCGGCATGATCGCCTTGGTCTTACTTGTGATTAGTGATTCGGCATGATCAGGATCGATATTAAATGTCTTTGGATCGATATCAGCGAAGACTGGAACGCCACCTGCGAGCACAACCGAATTTGCCGTGGCAGCAAATGAAAACGATGGGACGATTACTTCATCTCCGCGTTCGATTCCGGCTGCAATAAATGCCAGGTGAAGGGCGGAAGTTCCAGAGTTCATTGCAACGCAATGACGACCACCAACGTGCTTAGAAAATTCTTCTTCGAAGGCGGCAACTTCTGGGCCTTGTGCCAACATGCCAGATTTGAGAACGCGGTCGACTGCGGCGCGTTCGTCATCACCAATTATCGGCTTTGCTGCTGGAATCATTTGCGCCTCATTCTCAATATTTTTCTAACTCTACTAATTTATCGGGCGAAACTTCCTCGAACTTGGCTCCGGTAATCGAACATTCGAACTTATTTCCACCAATACTCGTTAATGGCTTGCCCGCACGGCCAACCCAGCGAATTCGTTTGGCTGGAACACCGGCGACGAGTGCAAAATCTGGGACATCCTTAGTTACAACCGCACCAGCGGCCACCAAGGCCCAAGCGCCAATTTTTACTGGGGCGATACAAACTGCGCGAGCGCCGATTGCTGCGCCATCACCAATTGTTACGCCAACCGCATCCCAATCCGATCCGCTCTTTAGCGAGCCATCTGGATTAATAGCACGAGGGAATTCATCGTTAGTTAGAACCGCAGCTGGTCCAATGAAGACTCCATTGCCCAAAACTGCTGGTTCATAGACGAGCGCATAATTTTGAATCTTGCAGTTATTTCCAGTTTTAACACCAGAACCGATGTAAGCACCGCGACCAACAATGCAACTTTCGCCGAGAACAACACCGTCTCTTACTTGCGCTAAATGCCAAATAGAAGACCCAGCTCCAATTTTCGCAGTGGGATCGACATCTGCACTTTCCAGAATTTTTACGGGTGCTAGCGACACCCCCGTAGCCTACCTTGCGGGGGTCGTAAGACTTTTGACCGCGGCGCCAAATTGCGCGTATTGCGCCTGGCTATTTAATTCATTTGTGGCCCAAGAAAGGGCGCTGGCCCGAACAACTTCCAGATCCTTAGGGCTTGCCTGCCAGCCATTGAGGAGCGCTGCTACATCACTTGCTGAGTCGGCAATTTTTCCGCCGCGAATTTGTGAAATTAATTCAACGCATCTTGGAAGGGAGGTCGAGATTGTTGCAAGGCCACAAGCTGCATATTCATATAACTTACTTGGAACGGCTTCAATAAATGCCGGCGTTGAATCCAATAGTGTTAAGCCAACCCAGGCACCTTTGGCAAACTTCCAAGATTCAAGTGGTGTTAATCGTCCATGAAATTTAACACGTGAACTAGCTGGGCTTGTTTTCTGCCAATTAGTTACAAACTCTTGATCGGCGCTCGCGATATTTCCTATGATGTCAAAGTTCCAAGTCGTTGCTAATTCGGCAACCTCTAACATCTTTTGAAGTCCGCGGCTTTTACGAACATCACCGATATAAATTGCTCGCGGAGTCTTATCTAATTCACCAGATTGCGTGAGGATCTCGCTTTCCGGCAAATTCTTAACAACCATTCGATTACGCGCTTTAAATGGTGGTACTTGAATATCGGCAACGGTTGTTAACTCTGCGCGTGCGGCTAAGAAAGTTGAAACTTTTGCGATTGCCTTGGCTAGGGCGCCAATCAAACCTTTAGCCCAAGCGCGATCTGCCAGCAACCTTGGATAATTTTCATAGACATCAACAATTAACTTCTGTCTTTTAATTCGGGTAACTAAATAAGCCATTGGTACGAGATCAGGGGAGATGACCATGACAACTTCGCCCGCGGCTTTACCCGGAAGAATTAGATCTCGCCAAACTCTAGAAAACTTTCCCTTGTTTCCAGGTGCGCGGTGAAAGGTTGCACCCGCTGGGACATCTGTCGAATGGCCGAGAGCCCAAATATCTACAGTGATTCCACTTTTAATAATGTTTTTGGTTAAGCGATGCAAGCGACCATCAGCGACATTGTCGGCTGATGCCAGGATTGTTACGTGATTTTTTAGGAGTTCCATTTAGAAAACTCCATTACATATCCTCGAAGTTTGAAGGAAGGGTGCCAACATCTAAGAACTTCAGATATTGGTCAACGATCTCTTCGGGTTTACCCTTCGCAAGCATTGTTCCCTTGTGCATCCAAATTGCGGTATCGCAAAGCTCGCTAATTGTGGCAAGTGCGTGCGACACGATCACAATTGTTCGCGCCTCATTACACAATTCACGCATTCTGGTAAATGACTTCTCTTTAAAGGAGGCATCGCCGGCAGATAGCGCTTCATCAAGTAACAAAATATCTGGGGTCATATTTACTGCAACGCTAAAAGCAACTCGACCATACATACCGCTGGAATAAGTACGTACTGGCATATCTATAAAGCCATCTGGCAGATCGGCGAAGGCCGCAATTTCATCGGTCTTTGCTTCAATTTCGGCACGGCTCATTCCTGATGCCAAGCCACCCAAAATGATGTTGTCGCGACCAGATAGCGCTGGATTAAAGCCAACACCAAGTGCAAGCAACGTTGAAATCTTTCCGTTAACAATGATGCGACCTTCGGTCGGCGGCAAGATTCCCGCAATCGAACGCATCAAGGTTGATTTACCGGCGCCATTGGCACCAACAATTCCAAGTACTGATCCATGTGGCACATCGAGGGTTAAATGTTTAACGGCTTCAACGGTGCGCATGCGAACGCGTTCGCCTTTGCTAGCGCGCATCAAAGCATTCTTTAGTGTGCGCTTGGTATCGACATTGATCTTGTACTTAATTGAAAGATCTTCGATGCGGATTGCCAGATCATCTGGCATCACAACTGGGGCTTTAGATTCTGACCGCAAAATCGCGCTCCCTTGAGATAAAGAAATAACCACCGAAAACTATTGAGGCAAAAGCCCAACCGAACATGCCAAGAATTTCGGCAAGTGTTGGTGCTTGGCCATTGATCCAGATGTGCGAGGTTGCTGAAAGCGTTGGGCCAAGTGGATTTAAATAAATCACAGCGCGGTGCCAACCATGGAACATCTCTGGTTGCCACAAGATTGGTGATAGGTATAACCAGATTCGCATGAAGTATTGCAAAATCTTATTTGTATCGCGGAAGTAAACGTTCATAGTTGCAAACAGCAGCGACAGACCAAAGCCGGTTATTCCAACTAGTGCAACGACTAGCGGTACCCAAATAAAGGCCCAAGTAAAACCTGGAACTTGCGTTGATGGATAGAAAAATTTTCCGACGACAATTACAAAAATATAAACCGGGATTGTTGGTAAGAATTGTTGAAAGGCTGAAATGGAACTAGAGAATGGAAGTAGTGCACGAGGGAAGGCTTGGTTCAAGATTAAGCGGCCACCGCTGGTGATTGATTGAGCGCCAGAAGTAATACAAGTTTGGGCAAAGTAAAAGGTAAAGAGGCCAATCAAAATGTGGGCCAGGGTGGTAATTCCGTTGTGTTGCTTGCCGCCCTTTAAGACGGTAACTAATAGGTAATAAACCATTGCAAGGAGTAATGGATTTAGAACTAACCAGACTTTGCCGAGTTTTGAATCGAGGTATTCGGCTTTGTCGGTGAACTTTGCGAGTTCGGATGCAAATACGCGGCGGCGCCAAAATTCCTTGAAGTATGGAATTAGTGGTGGCAGGGATGCGCGGTGTGGTTCAAATACCTGGATACGTGGTGCAAAGCCAGGTGTTGCAGATGAATCTTTCGCGGCCATGCGCCTAAGTCTGCCATTAAGAGGCTGTGTATTTCACAGTTTTGCGAACGCGTCAGGTGGGTATGTGTGGCTTGCGGGCAATATTCGCCTCGTTCTACGAAAAGTAAAACGCTTTCACTCGGCAGAGATGCTGTCGCTCGTGAATTAAATTAACTAAAAAGGAATGAAATTATGAAGAAGATCATCATCGCCGCCGCTGTTAGTGGCGCGCTAATCATGCCGACTACCGCATTTGCTGCTGGGACCGCATCCGATGCAACAACTGGCGCGACCGAAGTTACGACAAATAGCGCCGCCGCAGTTTCAACAACTCCGGTTAAGGTTGTAAAGGTTTCAGCAAAGAAGGCCGCTACCAAGAAGGTTGCAGCTAAGAAGGCTCCTGCTAAGAAAGTCGCAGCGAAGAAAGTTGCCGCAAAGAAGGCAACAGTAAAGAAAGTAACTGCGAAGAGCGCAAGTGCAAAGAAGGCCGCAGTTAAGAAGTCACCGGCAAAGAAGCGCGTGCGCAAGATGCGTGTTAAGGCTCTCAAGTAAATAAAACAAGTAAAGCAAGTTAGATAAGTTAAGTAAGTAGGTTAAGTAAGTTAGATAAGTTAAGTAAGTTAAGTAAGTTAAGTCAGCCGGAGCAAGCTAATTTAAAGCAAGCTAAATATTAAGCTTTAAGCGCTTGCGCAAGCGCTTCCAAAACATCTGTCGCATTTACCGATGGAGATTTGGCAAGCGCTATCCGGCCCGCTTTTGAATGTACTTCAACCGCGGCCGCAACAACCTTCGTAGTCTCTTTTAAGTTGGTTGGCATATTGCTAGCTAAGGCCGCACCTATAAGCCCCGCCAAGATATCGCCAGTCCCAGCCGTTGCAAGTTCTGGGCCGCCATTCTTATTTGTAATTACCGTTCCATCCGGCGCCGCAATTAAAGTATTGGCTCCCTTTAATACAACGATCACATGCAATTTCTTTGCCATCTCAAGTGCAACTCTTGGCCGATCCTCTACGCTCTTAATTTCAAAGCCTAATTTCTTAGCTTCGCCTTCATGTGGCGTAATAATTGTGAAAGCGGTATCCGAATTTTTTGCTAGCGCCATCGCATCGCCATCCAAAACTAAGAATCTGGATTCGGGAAAGATAAATCGCGCCGGAAGTTTTGGTGCTCCCGAACCAATTACCCAACTATCGCCAGCAAATTCTTTGGCAGATGAGATCGGTACAACATCTGGATACGCACTTAAAACTAATTGCGTTGGTTCACTTTCGCGTGCCAAATATTTTATGTAACCGGCGCCACCTCGCCTGGCGCCACCAACACATAGAACAGCAGCTCCTGGATATTTAGAACTTCCAGCCATAACGGCAACAGTGCCATGTGAGTACTTATTGGCATCTTTCTTGCGCTTTGGAATGAGTGCCATAGTGCAACGATGCCATACTTACGCAATGAGTTGGAAGTATCAGAAAAAGAAAGAATTCTTTGACTGGCGTGATACGAAAGTGGCAACACTCAAAGTTCTCATCACGGCCGTTAGAACCCGGAAAGTTCCTACTCAAGTTCTAATTGGCCCGGCTAACTCTGCTGGTCAAGCATCGGCGTGGGTTAAAGCGATAAGCAAGCGCGCTGGCATCCCTGGAAAATCAATGCGAATTTTAAGTGGCGCAACTGAATTATTTGATGCGGATTTAAAGCTAGATCGCAAGGCCTGGATTACCTGGTCAAGCCGTGTTGATCGGGGCCTTAACGTAATAAAGAATTACTCCCATATTTACTTAGAGTCACTAAATCCAATTTTCGGTTTGAAATCACATAATGGTTTCACGGCGCTTGATGGCGCAAAGGATCTCTTGCTTTACAAACGCTTGGGCAAAAAAGTCGGCGCAATTTTTCACGGTAGCGATATTCGAAATGTAGATCGACATATGGCTTCAAATCCTTTCTCGCCATTTAAGAATGGTGGCGATGATTTAATCAAATTGCGTAAACGATCAAGCGATAACCGAAGTGCAATTCCATTCTTAAGTAAGAAGGGAATCCCGGTCTTTGTAACGACGCCAGATTTATTTGCTGATGCCCCCGGGGCTATTTGGTTGCCAGTTGTCATTGATGTTGATAAGTATCGCGAAATTGCCAATTCAAAGCCGGCATTTAAATCAGGCGGTCCGGTAAAAGTTCTCTACCTACCAAGTAGTTCGTGGATAAAGTCGGCAGAAATTATTGAGCCTGTCCTAGATAAGTTGCATAAGGAAGGCGTGATTGAACGTATCTATTCGGATTCGGTTTCAAATTCGCAAGTGCCTGATCTGATTAGTAAAGCAGATGTAGTAATTGACCAATACTTAGGAGTTATCGGCGTATTTGCCTTGGAAGCAATGGCTGCTGGTCGAATGGTACTTACCTATTTGCATGAAGAGTTTTACCAAAGCGCACCAAAACCACAAGTAACCCAGATAACTCCAGAAACTTTAGAGCGGGTTCTGCGCAATCTCAAGGTAGATCAGGAGCAAATTCGCAGCGGTTTGGAATTTGTTGAGACTTGGCACAATGGAATAAAAAGTAGCGAGATTTTGTTAAATGCATAACGTGCAAATGAATTTTCAAGCTAACTTCGCAAATAACCTACTAAGCAAATTGCATAGCGGAATCTCAATGGGTTGGTGGATGTTTTTCGACACCTTTTGGGCTTTGGTATTTGGCTTTACCTTATCTGGAGTTATTCAGGCCTATATCTCCAAGGATCGAATGCGAAAGTCACTTGGCGATCATTCCCTTAAATCTGTAGCGAAGGCATCTTTCTTTGGAAGCGTAAGTTCTTCTTGTTCTTACGCGGCAAGTGCGTTAAGTAAAACGCTCTTCTTTAAAGGTGCAGATTTCACAACATCAATGATCTTTGCCTTCGCTTCGACAAATTTGGTTATTGAACTCGGCATCATGATTTGGATTTTAATTGGTTGGCAATTTGCGGTTGCTGAATTTATTGGCGGAACCGTGATGATCATTCTCCTTTGGATTTTGTTGCCAAGTCTTATGCCAACAAAATTGCTAAGTAAGCTTCGATCTGATTCGGTAGATACTGGCTCATCTTCTATGGATGGCGCTGAAGAATCTGGCGTGGCAAAAGGTGCGAAATTGGGTGACGCTGCCGGATACACGATCGGTGATTTCACCATGATGCGCGTTGAACTTTTTGTTGGTTTCCTAGTTGCTGGGATGGCAACAGCGTTAATCCCGGTCTCGTTTTGGCAAAGACTTTTCTTTTCCGGCCATGGTTTTATTTCAACGATTGAAAATGTTTTGATCGCCCCAGTAATCGCCTTTATAAGTTTTGTCTGTTCGGTTGGAAATGTCCCTCTTGCCGCAGCGCTTTGGCATAATGGAATTAGTTTCGGTGGCACTATCTCTTTTATCTATGCCGATCTCATCGCGCTTCCGTTGGTGCTGATCTATCGAAAGTATTACGGCACAAAGATTGCTATTCGACTTACTTTAATTTTTTGGTTTGTAATGAGTGCGAGCGGCCTAGTTACTGAGTATTTATTTAAACTTTTTGGGGCCACGCCAAGGATCCATGAATTAAAGATGGTTCAAAGTCGGATCGGACTTAACGCGACGACAATTTTAAATGCGATTGCGCTCTTGCTTGCCGCCTTTGTTTTCTATCAATATCGAAAGGCACGCAAATCAAATAATTCTGAACTCTCTGAATTCGCCAAAGATTTAGTCTGTGGGATGCAGGTTCGAAAGGCCGATGCCGCTGCTACTTATTCATATCAGGGCGAAACCTTTTACTTTTGCATGGATGGCTGCCGGGATTCTTTTGCGAAAGAACCCGAGAAGTTTCAGGCTCGGCGTTAAATTATTTAGCGGGACAGGTAAAGCCAAATTCGGTTTCAACCGAAGCGGGAACATTGCCACAACCAACGGTTGCGGTACCGAAATCAACAATCTTCCAGCGCCCATTTGAAATATGCGCAAAGCCATAACCGATATCGGTGACTGGCAAATATGGCACCGAGGTGAAGATCAACCAAGATGGATCAACCTTTGAAAACCTTTGATTAACGGTTGCAGCAAAGAATTCATCGCCGCCATCGAAGGTTGAGTATTGAAGTTTTGCAATTTGGCCAGCTACCGATTGCGGAACGAGATTACCGCCCTCATAAATTTTGGCATCAAGGGCAAATTTGGTTGGGTATTGCCCAACTACTGACCAGGGAATCACTACCGAGGGAAGTTCACCGGTGACATAGTTTGGCCACTTAATATTCCAACCAGCTTCGGTTGCAAATCCCTTTGGGATCGTTGTATTTATTTGAGCTTTAACTTTTATCGAATCCCAGTTAACTAACTTTGGGTGGTAACGCTCAAAGGAGGTGACCATTAATTTAAGGGAATCTCGCACCTTTGAATCATCTGGTTTTTGATCACCAGTTGGCAAGCCACAGGCAGTTAATAGAAGTACTAGCGGAAGTACTAATAAGAACCGGCGTGAATTGCGTTTCATAAAATTAAGTTTAATTCTTAATCTTGCTAAGAATTACTTCTTGATTGCTGGTGAATAGCCCCATGTGGCCAAATCCACGCAATTCAATTATTTCAGCGCTCGGCAAGTTTTTAAGTAACCACTTACCGTGTTGCTTTGGGACCATTAAATCTTCATCGCCTTGGAAAATCGTTACCGGCTTCTTAATATCTGATGGCTCAAAGCCCCAGTTCTTAATGAAAACGAAATCGTCATCAATCCAGCCATCAAAGGAGACCGAGAGTGAGTCGCGGAAATTCTTCGCAAGACTTTCTGAGTACTTCTCATCCTTCATTAATTTACGATCATTGGTTGAGAAAAGATTTCCATCAGTCTCTCGAAGTTCTGCCCCCGTTACGACTTTAAGTGAAGCGCCATTAAGTTCCATCCATTTATTTATTTCGGCAGCGCCGGCAAGTGCGGCACCAAATTCTTCATGATTGTCTTGTCCCATTCCTGCCAGAAAATCCAAATCGGGTTTTCCATAAGGACCAACTCCGGCAAGAACGATTACCGACTTGCATTCTTCTAAAAGTCCATTTGCAAGTGCGTGAGGACCGCCGCCCGACCAACCAATTGCAGTAAAACTATTAATACCAAATGCCCTAATTAATTCCTTAATGTCATTATTTACATCGATAACACTTCGACCAGTTTTGCGGCTACTTGTGTGATAGCCAGCTCGGGAATAGGCAATTGCTGGAATATTTAGAGAATCAAGAAGGGCAATTTCCTCCGACCAAGCAAAGGCACAGGAAGGCGTTCCGTGGTGAAAGACAATCGCGTGCTTCCCAGATTTCACCAATTCTTCAAAATTGTCACCAAATAGGAGATCTAAATTTCGGCCATCGGAGAGTTTGAAGTCCTTTGATTTCATCTCAGCAGTCTAGCGCCAGACAAATAATGCGGGATTTAGTTGAAAGTTCTATGATTTAACTATGCCTGCAATTACCGTCCCTGATATCACCGTCCTTCCTCGCGTAGTCGCCGATCCAAATTCAAAAGTACGTCGGGTCAAGAGCGTTACAACTGCGCCACAAGGATTTGAAGGTGAAGGCTTTCCAGTTCGTCGCGCCTTTGCTGGTGTTGATTTAGCCGATCTCGATCCATTTATTCACTTGGATCAAATGGGCGAAGTTGAATATGCGCCGGGCGAACCAAAGGGAACCCCATGGCATCCACATCGCGGTTTTGAAACCGTTACCTACATTATTGATGGCATCTTTGATCATAAAGATAATCACGGTGGTGGCGGAACAATTACAAATGGCGATACTCAATGGATGACAGCCGGCGCTGGAATTTTGCATATCGAAACTCCACCAGAACATTTAGTTATGAGCGGTGGGTTATTTCACGGTTTCCAACTTTGGGTAAATCTTCCAGCTGCCAAGAAATGGGCAACACCTGGCTACCAAGATTTACGTGCTTCAGAAGTTGCATTACTTGCATCGCACGATGGCGGAACTTTGCTTCGCGTAATTGCCGGGGAAGTTGCTGGGCATGTTGGACCGGGATCAACTCAAACTCCGATGACAATGGTTCACGCAACAATTGCACCAGGAGCGCAATTACGTTTGCCATGGAATAAGGATTACAACGCTTTGGTCTACACACTTAATGGCCACGGAACAATTGGCGATGCCGGACAACCGGTTCACTTCGGACAATTGGCCGTATTAACCGATGGCGATACCTTGGTAATTAACGCCGATCAAAATCAAGAATCCAGATCACCACATATGGATGTGTTGATTCTTGGTGGCGAACCAATTCGCGAAAGCGTTGCTTGGATGGGTCCATTCGTGATGAATACCAAAGCAGAAGTACTTAAAGCCTTTGATGATTTCCAAAAAGGTTTACTTGGAACTGTTCCGGCAGAACATATTCCTTCTAAGAAACCGCTTAATCGAAGCGGCGAAGGCGCCAAGCTCGGTGGCGATATCCGAAAGGTGCATGGCGCACCAACGGATGTTGTTGAAGGAAACTAGAGATTCTTTAAGGCGCTAACAACTTTTGTTAGTGATTCTTTGGCATCACCAAAGAGCAAAGTCGTTTTAGCGTCGTAGAGCAGATCATTCTCAATTCCAGCAAAACCTGGGCGCATTGAACGCTTTAAGAAAATCACATTCCCAGCGCTGGCTACGTCAAGAATTGGCATTCCGTAAATTGGGCAACCAGGTGTTGTCTTTGCCGCTGGATTAACAACGTCATTAGCTCCGACAACTAAGACCACATCGGTCTGTGGGAATGTTGGATTAATTTCTTCCATTTCAACGAGTTGCTCGTAAGGAACATTTGCTTCAGCTAAAAGCACGTTCATATGTCCCGGCATGCGACCTGCAACTGGGTGAATTCCATAAGCGACTTCGACGCCTTTGGTTGTTAAGAGATCTGCTAATTCGCGAACTGTGTGTTGGGCTTGCGCAACAGCAAGACCAAAGCCCGGAACGATTACAACGCGGGATGCGTAGTTAAGCAAGATCGCAACATCATCTGGTGAGCCAGATTTAACTGGGCGTGCTTCAGTTGCTCCAGTTGCTGCTTGTGGCTTTGCAGTGAATGCACCGAACAAGGTTCCAAATAGCGAACGACCCATCGCCTCGGCCATCAAGCGCGTCAAAATTGTTCCAGAAGCGCCAACCAGAGTTCCGGCGACGATCAACAAGGTTGATTGCAATACATAACCACTTGCCGCAACTGTTAATCCAGTAAAGGCATTAAGTAATGAGATAACGATTGGCACATCTGCGCCGCCAACTGGCAATACAAAAAGAACACCAAATAATAGGGAGAGCCCGCCCATAACTAATAGCGGGGTATTTCCACCAGAAGCGATCGTCCAACCACCGGTTCCAAGAACTCCAGCAAGGGTTGCGGCGATGATGAATCGTCCGCCCGGAAATACCACTGGCCGGGTTGTCATCAACTCTTGCAATTTCAAGAAGGTGATTACCGAACCAGCAAATGAGGTACATCCGACAATGACGGTGAAGACGGTTGCGATGATATTTGCAGTGGAAGGCTTACCTTCAGAACTTAGATTTAAATATTCAACTGTTGCAACAAGCGCCGCAGCACCGCCACCAACACCATTAAATAAAGCGACGAGTTGTGGCATCTGGGTCATCTGAATTTTACGCGCAGCTGGAACGCCAACAAGAACACCAAAGGCGATTGCAGCCAGGATCAAGAAGGTGTTGTGATGCTTTGTACTACTTGGGTCAAAGAAGACAATGACCGTAGCGATAGTGGCACCGCCGGCACCAATTAAATTTCCACGACGGGCAGTCTTTGGCGCAGATAAACCCTTAAGGGCCATAATGAAAGAGACGGCGACCGCTAAACCAATTAGCGCATAAAGATTTGAATTCATTACTTCTTACCGCCTTTGCCCTTAAACATCTCCAGCATGCGGTCTGTAACAACAAAGCCACCAACCATATTTATGGTTGCAAGAACAACTGCCAAAATTGAGAGCGTTGTTTCTAAAGTGCTGGTTGCTTTATCTGCTACCAATATTGCGCCAACCAAGATAATTCCATGGATCGCATTTGCGCCTGACATCAGGGGGGTGTGCAAGGTAGTTGAAACCTTTGAGACAACTTCAAATCCTACGAAGATTGAGAGTAGGAAGATGGTCAAGATTGCCATTGATGTCATTTCTTACCCTCCGGTGTGCGACGAGATCCATTAAATGTAAGAGTTGCAGCATCGATAATTTCATCGCTGAAATCTGGAATTACTTCACCGGTTGGCTTTCCATCAACGCTCTTGGTCATAAGTAAAAGGAGATTTACCACGTTTCTGGAGAACAGCATCGAAGCGTGGAATGGGAGTTGTGACGGAACATCTTTGCCGCCCCACATCACTACGCCATTTGAAGTAACGATAGTTTCACCAGGCTTTGAACCTTCAACGTTGCCGCCGGTTTCAGAAGCAAGATCAACGATCACCGATCCAGAGCGCATTGCAGAGAGCATTTCACCAGTGATCAATCTTGGTGCTGGTCGTCCTGGCACTGCAGCAGTTGTAATAACAACATCTGCGGCAGATAAATAAGGAGTAAGTAGTTCGCGTTGTTTAGCCGCGCGCTCTTCGGTCATCTCGCGGGCGTAACCACCGCTTCCTTCCAGGGCTTCAAGTTCGAGAGTAATAAATTTTGCACCCATTGATTTAACTTCATCGGCGGATGAGGGACGAACATCGTAAGCACTGACAACCGCACCCAAACGTTTTGCAGTCGCAATTGCTTGCAATCCAGCTACGCCGGCGCCAAGTACTACAACTTGTGCTGGGGTAACAGTGCCGGCAGCGGTCATAAGTAGTGGGAAGAAACGTGGCGAAAGTTCAGCAGCAACCAGCGAAGCGCGATAACCAGCACAAAGTGCTTGGGAAGTTAGCGCATCCATTGATTGTGCTCTTGAGATACGAGGAACTAATTCCAGGGATAGTGCGGTTACGCCATTTGCAGCTGCGGCTTCGATCGAATCAACTTGCGTTGTTGGAGATAGAAAGGAAATCGTTAGCGCACCTTTTTTGAGGCTCTTAAATTGCTCGGGCGTAAGGGCGGTAACGGATGCAACTACATCTGCATCTGAAATTACATTTCCGCTTTTAACGCTGGCACCTGCGGCGGTGTATTGATCATCGGTGAATCCAGATTTAACTCCAGCACCGGCTTCAATAACAACTTCTAAACCAGCTTTAGTTAATTTGGAAATGATGTCCGGCACGAGGGCAACTCTCGCCTCACCTGCCCGGATCTCCTTGGCAACGGCAATTCGCATTTCATCAGGTTAGTGCGTTTGCTTGGTGCTGCCTATCTATTTTGCGAACTAATTTCTAAATTCTTAGATATTTCCTTGGAGTTCACCGCGAGTTAAGTGATACAAGATTGCCTGAATCGTTGTGCGGCGATGGAAGGCTTCACGCCAGATCACCGATTTTGGACCGTCCAATACTTCGGCGCTAACTTCTTCGCCACGATGCGCTGGTAGACAGTGCATGAAGATTGAATCGTTAACAGTTAGGTCCATTAAATTTTGGGTAATTGCATAAGGTGCCAAGGCTTGTAATTTTTCCGATCTAACTTCCTCTGGATCGCCCATCGACATCCAAACATCGGCATAAAGAACTGATGCATCTTTGGCTGCAGCTTCAGGATCGGTTAAGACTTCAATTTTTGCGCCACTTGTTTGAGCAATTTTTTGCGCAGTTGCAACAGCATCTTTATCTGGTGCCCATTTACCTTCGGGTGTTGCAACAACAACATGCGCACCCATGATGGCACCCATAATTAGCCAGGCGTGTGACATGTTGTTGCCGTCGCCAATATAAGAAAACTTCCGACCGGAAACATCTTTGCCAAATACTTCGCGAATAGTCATCCAGTCAGCAAGTAATTGTGTTGGGTGATCGGTATCGGTCAAACCATTTATAACCGGGATAGATGACCACTTACCTAATTCATCTACATCTGCTTGGGCAAAAGTTCGCACAATCAGGGCACTGGCAAAGTTGCTGATAATTCGTGCAGTGTCGGCAATTGTTTCACCGCGACCGATTTGTAAATCTTCAGACCGTAAAAATATTGGATGAGCACCTAGATGCGCAGCGGCGGTTTCAGAGGCAATACGTGTGCGAGTAGAAGATTTGGTCATGTAGATCGCAACGCTTTGATTTGCTAGCGCCGTATTCGCGCGAAGTGGATTGCTTGCAAAACTACCAGCGGTATCCAAGAGCATTTCGACATCTGTACGAGAGAGATGTTCGGTGCGAAGCAGATCTTTCATCTGCAAATAATATGCTAATTCAGAGTTATCTAACCCCCGATCGGTAGAATCACCTTCATGGGAATCTTTACGCGCAAAACAGATGCGTTTTCTGATGTGATCACAGAGGAAGAAACCCATTTATCGCACGAAGATGGCGATCACGAAAGATTTGCCCACTATGTTCGCAAAGAGAAGATTGTTGAATCGGCGGTAACGGGCAAACCAGTCCGAGCTCTCTGCGGCAAAAAATGGGTCCCAAGTCGCGACCCCGAGAAGTTTCCAATCTGCCCCATGTGTAAAAAGATTTATGACGGTCTCAAAAAGGAATAATCGCGGCAAGCGTGCCGGCACAATATTTTTAACTATTACCGCCCTTTTACTTACAACATTATTTAATTTATTTTCTTTGACTGCCGATCTTGCACAAGCTGATAACCCACCCAGAAAGATTTTGACTGGTTGGCTTCCTTATTACGGAATGAAGACCGCGCTGCCGTCTGCAGTCCAGAATTCCGATCTAATAAGAGATGTATCACCGTTTTGGTACACCGTCACCAACGAGAACACGATCACCGATTTGTATACCCCGGCAAACCCATCGGTTCCAATTTCGGTTCCGATCGCAACTTT
>Ga0214164_1000551_pt1 | contig 24525 bp, 26 predicted proteins | sample TroBogepilimnion_13_FD_153003 | JGI IMG/M metagenome (GOLD analysis project Ga0214164, IMG submission 153003) | Freshwater microbial communities from Trout Bog Lake, WI - Practice 03JUN2009 epilimnion v4 | ecosystem: Environmental > Aquatic > Freshwater > Lake > Epilimnion/Euphotic zone ...
TTCGATATCAATATCAATGAGTTTTTGACCATCAACGATGGCAACTCGCAACTCTTCTTGTTGAGTTGCATTAAACAACATGCGTTTCATAACACTCTCCTATGGGGGAGGGCGTCGCTGCGCGCTGCGTTAGGGGACAAGTTAGATGCCGCTTGGAACTAAGCCCAAGGCGGAATATAAGTGTGGATCATGCAAATCTAAGCATTTTTTGCTTAGTTCACCCAGTTAACGTTTGGTTAAATCGGTGCCACACTTGACGATCGCCGCAGAGACCTCCTTTAGGTCATCAATGCAGGCGCGCGCCTAAAAACTGTCTTCTAATCGCGGGTCGCGGCATACGGCACACCAACCCTGCGCCTCATTACAACGGGGGAGGGGCAACCCCGGGAGTCTTTTAAAGGGCGACTCCAAGCTCCACGATTCAAACCTGAATTCAGGTGAGTCTCGGGCCAATAAATTGGCTAGAGCGTTGATTATACGGCACAAGTTGCATGACAATGGGGTATTGTTGAGTCCCTTGTCATCCCCTAGTGGGGTCACAAGAGAGATAAATCATGAAATCCGAGCCTATTTCCAAGCCTTCCAAGGTAAAAACACCTACTACTTCGGCGCCTGCCGCGGTGCATCTTCAGACTATTGGTCCTGAAGAGGCGGGGCAACGCTTGGATAACTACCTATTAAGGTGGGCCAAAGGGGTTCCCAAAAGCCACGTTTACCGCATTATTCGATCAGGGGAGGTTCGGGTGAATAAAAAGCGGGCTGAGCCAACCGCTCGTTTGATTGAGGGTGATGTGGTGCGCGTTCCTCCAGTCAGAATTGCCGAACCTGCCCAAATGGCTGCCGTCAATTCTGCCCAAACTAAATCACGAGCTCATGGATATTCGGACAAAATGCCCATCCTGTTTGAGGATGAAGCACTATTAATAGTGAATAAACCTTCCGGTTTAGCTGTGCATGGAGGATCTGGCATTGCACTTGGTGTTATCGAGACTCTACGTATTACTCGTCCTGAACTCAAGTTTTTAGAGTTAGTACACCGTTTAGACCGTGACACATCAGGTGTTTTGCTCTTAGCTAAAAAGCGTAGCGCCCTGGTAGAGTTGCATCGCCAAATTCGTGAAGGCCAAACGGATAAGCGTTACTTCTTGCTTGCACATGGTGAAATTATCCAGGGCGCGCAAACGATGCAGCTCAAATATCCCCTGCATAAATACCTTTTGGCGAATGGCGAGCGTCGAGTTCGGGTTGATCCAGATGGTTTACCAAGTCATACCGCATTACGAGTCACCAAAATACTTAAACGTGAAAATGCCACGGTCACGCTAGCCGAGGCTCAATTGAAAACGGGTCGTACACATCAGATTCGAGTGCATTTACAAAAGCTAGGACATGCGATTTTGGGTGATGATAAGTACGGTTTTGAAGATTTAGATAAATTGATTAAATCAAAACGTCTTTATCTACATGCTCATCTAGCTGGCTTTACTCATCCGCGCACTGGTGAAAAGATGCGCATTGAATCACCATTGCCTGCAGAATTTACTACCATGATGAAAAACTTTGAGCAGTCAATATAAGGCATTAAAAAATAGATGACGTCGCAAGCAAATAAATCTAATCGACCGTATGACCTGATTGTGTGGGACTGGGATGGGACCATCATGGATTCCACGCCAACCATAGTGCATTGTATTCAGCAAGCCTGTCGTGATTTAGGTTTCAAGGCGCCAGACGATACTTTGGCAAGCTCTGTGATTGGTTTGGGAATTCAGGATTCATTGCGTAGAGCAGTTCCTTGGATAGAGCCAATTCATTTTCCAAAACTGACAGATCGTTTTCGTTATCACTATTTAGCAAAAGATCACGAGCTTGATCTATTTGTGGGTATTCGTGAGCTCTTGCAAGAGTTACACGATCAAAAATATCTTCTTGGTGTGGCCACAGGCAAATCCCGTGTGGGCTTGAACCGCTCACTGCAGCATCATCGAATTGGACATCTTTTTCATGAGACTCGCACAGCTGACGAGTCCTTCTCAAAGCCTCATCCAGGGATGCTGTTGGAGTTATCTGATGTGACTCAAGTGCCGACTCGCCGCATGCTGATGATTGGTGACACAACGCATGATCTCGATATGGCAGCTAATGCTGGAGTTGATGCGGTAGCTGTTACTTATGGTGCGCATCCACCCAGTACCCTGAAGGAATCGCCATCATTGGCACACGTTGATAATGTTGCGCAACTTTCGCAATGGTTAAATAATAATTTGTAAATATATATAAATAAGTAAGTAAATTAGAAATACAGAGGAATTAGAAGATGGAAAACAATCCAAACCCAAATTGGGAGCGTCAAGCACTGGAGCATCTCTTACTTGAGAATTTAAAAGAGACTCGCAAAGCCCGTCGCTGGAAAGCAGTCTTGCGAGTGCTAACCCTATTGGTCATTGTGGGTACATTACTAGCCATATTTGATTTTCATCTTCCCGGTAAAGGTATGGGGGTTGAAAAACATACTGCTTTGGTAAGTCTTGAGGGTGAGATCTCCTCTAGCTCGATGGCCAATGCGATGGATATTAATTCTTCTTTGTTATCCGCGTTCGAGAACGAGCATAGTGCTGGCGTTGTCTTGCGGGTTAATAGCCCTGGCGGGTCCCCAGTACAAGCAGGCATGATTAACGACGAGATTCATCGCTTGCGTAAGCTCTATCCAAAAAAACCGTTTTATGTTGTGGTGGAGGATATTTGCGCTTCAGGTGGTTACTACGTTGCAGTAGCTGCTGATCAAATCTTGGTTGATAAAGCTAGCTTGGTCGGGTCGATTGGTGTGATCATGGAAGGCTTTGGCTTTACTGGTTTGATGGATAAGTTGGGCGTCACTCGCCGCATGATTACTTCAGGTTCCAATAAGGGCATGATGGATCCGTTTAGTAAAGAGAATCCAAAGCAAGTTGAAATGGTAAAGACCATGATCGATGAGATTCATCAGCAATTTATTACGGTGGTGAAAGCAGGTCGTGGCGATCGCTTGAAGGATGTGCCTGATTTGTTTTCAGGCCGCATTTGGAATGGCGAGCAAGCTGTGAAAATTGGCTTGGCTGATGGTTACGGCACAGTAGATACAGTTGCGCGGGATATATTTAAAGCGCCCGATATCCTTGACTACACCATGAAGGAAAACTTTGCTGAGCGTGTGGCCAAGCGCTTTGGTGCTGAGGCTGGCGCGGCTGCTGGTAAGGCTTTAGTAAAGACGCCTGATCTTAAGTAAAAAACTCAATTAGCAAAATCTTAGGCTAATAGTAGAAATACTGTTGGCCTATTTTGTAAAGGGGCACACGCAGCTTCATTTGGATATTTTTTTCGCCAATCAGTAATGGAGAATGTCATGACCATTTCTGATGGCAGACTGAGATCTACCCCTAGACAAAGCAAACTATGGGGCGCTAGTGAATGAATGCAAGCCATCAACATCGCGGTATTACGGTAGGGTGTCTCAATCCAAATTTGGGTTTGTTGCAACTTACGAGACTCCACTTCGAGCTGTTTGAGTTTGGCGATGCGCTCATGCGTGTCATGAGGCAGGTAGCCCTGAAATGCAAAGCGCTGACCATTGAGTCCGCTGGCCATGAGTCCCAGCAAAATCGAGCTGGGACCTACTAGCGGTTTGACTTTGGCTCCTAGCTTATGGGCTTCCAGAACCAGCTCTGCTCCAGGATCTGCAACACCGGGCACGCCTGCCTCTGACATAAGGCCCATGTCATTTCCAGCGAGTAAAGGCTTGAGTAAATCCGCAGGCTTTGCTGAATCACCATACTTTGCATTACGTGCGGCGCCACGCCATTCGCTCATTTGCATTTCTTGAATCGTGCTCGCTAATGGAGAAACAGCATCAACTGCCTTCAAGAGGGCCCGCGCTGTTTTTGCATCCTCCACAATCCAGTATTTTAGTTTGGCTGATTGGGTAATTGTTTCAGACGGAAGAACCCAAGGTAACTGCTCAATACGGCCATTGTCACCCAAGGTATTGGGAACTAAAAATAGAGTGCCGAGCTTATTCATTAATGATGTTTTTCTTTATGTCTTGGATGGAATGACAAAACCAGCATCACGCAATAAGCCGGTTAATGCAATCAGTGGCAAACCAATTAATGCAGTTGGGTCATCGCTCTTGATTGACTCAAGCAGGCTGATACCTAAGCCTTCAGACTTGGCGCTACCAGCACAATCATAAGGTTCTTCTGCAAGTAAATAGGCTTCTAAAGCACTGTCTGCTAATTTGCGAAAGCTTACTTCAGTAGGAATGCACACAGTGGTTTGGATATCGCCCTTCATTAAACACAGTGCCGTTTGAAAGATGACTGTTTGCCCGCGCATCAGTTGTAGCTGTGCTAGCGCTCTCTCGAAATTACCAGGCTTGCCAATCGCTGCACCATAAAGATCGGCAACTTGATCAGAGCCAATTACCCAAGCATTGGGATGCTTTGTAGCAACTGCAGCAGCTTTAGCGTGTGCGAGACGAAGTGCTAAATCGTGCGTACTTTCTCCAGCGAGTGGTGTCTCGTCTACTTTTGGTGAAATTACTTCAAAAGGAATGCGGAGACGCTCCAAAAGTTCACGACGATATTGAGATGTAGATGCCAGGATTAAGGGCGGATTTTGCGGACTGCTCATATTTGTTCTGCGCTTTCTGGTGCGGCTTCATTTAGACTGATGCTATGAATCGTAATCAAGTTTTACCTCAAGTCGAACTATCTTCAGAGCCCAGCGCTTTAAAGAGAGTGGATTTTTGCGCCCCTCAATCTTATAAAGGTGCTGGTTTTTTAGGCATCTCAGACATGCCCAGGGTGGCTGAGGGAGTTTCAACCATGAATTCTGGCGATGGATTTGATTGGTCAGTACAAACCCATTTTGAAGATTCGCCTGGTAGCGAGCCTCATCAAATTCTCGATTTAGGGCTAAATGGGCGACTAAACCTGATCTGCCAGCGTTGTTTGCAAGATTGTGCGGTTGATTTGGATGAAAAAAGGCGATTTATCCTGGTTTTGACGGATGAGGAGGCGGATGCCTACCCCATCGAGGACGAAGAGCTAGAGCCTTTGGTCGTAAATCAGCATTTCAACCTTCTAGAAACCATTGAGGATGAGATATTGCTGTCTTTACCCCTAATTCCTAAGCATCCAGATGGATTTTGTGAGCCCCATGCCTCAACCTTTGGCGATGAGGATGTGAAAGAGGCCTTTAATGAGTATGAAAACCCCTTTAACGTATTGAAAAATATGAAGAAAAACTGAAATACCAGGGCTTTTGTCACCTGTTGTTTTGGATAGGTTTTGTCAATAAATCAAGCATTTAGGTGCTTTTCCATGCTAGAATACTGCCTTGCTTAGGAGTTCAATATGGCCGTTCAACAAAACAAAAAATCACCTTCCAAACGTGGCATGCATCGTGCGCACGATTTTCTCACCGCACCTGCTACGGCTGTTGAAGCCACAACTGGTGAGGCCCATTTGCGCCACCACATTTCACCAAACGGCTACTATCGTGGCCGCAAAGTTGTTAAAACTAAAAACGACTAATTCTTTAGTCTAAACAGGTAGAAGCGGCTCCACTAAAGGCCGCTTTTTTCTTGGATAAATCACTTGCAGCATTCAATGAGCTTATGAGCGTTACTCTCGCTATTGATGCCATGGGCGGAGATCATGGAGTCGTCGTGACGGTTCCAGCCGCCTGCGATTTTTTAGAAAAACACGCTGATGTGAGGATCACCTTAGTTGGTGATTCTGATTTAATCAAGCAAGTTTTGAGTAAATCACCTAAAGCTCCAATGGAGCGCATTCAAGTTATTTCCGCAAGCGAAGTTGTCTTAATGGACGACCCCATTGAGATTGCTTTGCGTCGTAAAAAAGATTCCTCCATGCGCGTTGCCATAGAGCAAGTTAAAGAGGGTGCTGCTGATGCAGCCATCTCTTCTGGAAATACTGGTGCGCTGATGGCGATTTCTCGCTACATTCTCAAAACACTTGATGGCGTTGACCGTCCTGCGATTGCTACCGCTATTCCCAATGAACTAGGGCGTGGCACAACGATGCTTGATCTGGGAGCGAATGCTGACTGTGAGCCAATGCACTTGGTGCAGTTTGCCCAGATGGCAAACGTGATGGTGCAAGTCGTTGATGGCAAACAAAACCCTTCAATTGGCCTTCTCAATATTGGTGAAGAGGTGATTAAGGGTAATGAAGTAGTCAAACAAACCAGTGAATTATTGCGTCAAACTTCTTTAAATTTTTACGGCAACGTTGAAGGTAACGACATCTTTAAAGGTACGACCGATATTGTGGTCTGCGACGGCTTTGTTGGTAACGTTGTTCTCAAAGCTAGCGAAGGTTTGGCAAAGATGATGAGCGGTTTGATTCGTCAAGAATTTAATCGATCTTTGCTGACTAAGTTGATGGCGGTGTGTGCCATGGTGCCATTGTTGAGGGTGCGTAAGCGAGTTGATCATCGTCGTTACAACGGTGCGGTATTGTTGGGTTTACGCGGTTGCGTCATTAAGAGCCATGGTTCTGCTGATCGTTTTGCATTTGGTTTCGCCCTGGATCGTGCTTATGAAGCAGCGAAGAATCGAATGGTTGAGCGTATTGCTGCAGCATTTGTGGCGGAGACAAAAGTATGAGTATTTTTGCAAGAGTAGCGGGCACTGGAAGTTATCTTCCTGAGTTACGCCTGAGCAATCAAGACTTAGTTGAGCGTCTTGCTAAAGCTGGCATTGAGACTAGTGATGAATGGATTAGGACGCGGAGCGGTATTTCTGCACGTCACTTTGCAGCTGAGAATGAGCTCACTAGTGACCTAGCTGCAAAGGCGGCGCAGGCAGCGCTTGACAGCGCAGGCATTAGTTCTTCTGAGCTAGATCTCATCATCTTGGCCACCTCTACACCAGACCATTTGGGTGGTTTTCCAAGTACCGCATGTGTAGTACAAGATAAATTGGGTGCGCATAATTCTTGCGCGGCCTTTGATGTACAGGCAGTTTGTGCGGGCTTTGCTTATGCACTCGCTATTGCCGATGCCTTTATTCGTTCAGGAAGTTACAAGAAGGCGCTAGTAATCGGTGCTGAAACTTTCTCTCGTATTCTCGATTTCCAGGACCGCGGAACTTGTGTCTTGTTTGGCGATGGTGCTGGAGCAGTAGTACTTGAGGCTTCTCCTGAGGCCGGTATTCTTTCTACTGCATTGCATGCAGATGGCAGTCAGCGCGATATTTTGTGTGTACCTGGTCGTTCCGGTAATGGCGAAGTGCATGGTTCACCATTTATGACTATGAATGGCCCAGCCGTATTTAAGTTGGCAGTGAAGGTTTTGGAGCAAGTTGCTCACGAAGCCCTCGATAAGGCTAATCTTAAGCCAGAGCAGATAGACTGGTTAGTTCCGCATCAAGCCAATATTCGCATTATGGAAGGTACCGCCAAAAAAATGGGTATGTCTATGGAAAAAGTAATTGTTACTGTGCACGAGCATGGCAACACCTCTGCGGCTTCGATTCCATTAGCATTGGATTTTGGCGTCCGCTCAGGACAGATCAAACGCGGACAGCACCTCTTATTAGAGGGTGTTGGGGGTGGTTTTGCTTGGGGTGCAGTCACTATCAAGTATTAACTTCTGACATGGCGCGGATCATATAAGTCATTCAATATTTTTAATTCTTAAACCTCTTCATTTAGCGAACTCATCACATGACATTTGCATTCGTATTCCCAGGTCAAGGTTCTCAATCGGTAGGCATGCTCAACTCTATTTCTGAGCGCCTAGAAGTGCGTGCCACATTAGAAGAGGCTTCAGAAGCATTGGGTGAAGATATTGCTAAGCTGATTTCTGAAGGCCCTACTGAGGCGCTGTCACTGACTACGAATACTCAGCCTGTAATGTTGACTGCTGCCGTAGCCTTTTATCGCGCTTGGCTCGCTGCTGGTGGCTCTGCTCCGAAGGTGATGGCCGGTCACAGCCTTGGTGAGTACTCTGCTTTAGTTGCTTCAGGTGTGATTTCTTTTCAGGATGCAGTGCCTTTGGTACGCTTTCGTGCTGAAGCAATGCAAACTGCAGTACCAGTCGGTACCGGTGGGATGGCTGCCATTCTGGGTTTAGATGATGCAACCGTTATTCAAGTGTGTGCTGGAGCAAGTAGAACATCTGGTAGCGTCGTTGAGGCTGTGAATTTCAATGCTCCCGGTCAAGTGGTTATCGCCGGCGCAAGTGATGCTGTTACTAAAGCTTGTGAGTTATTAAAAGCCGCTGGTGCAAAACGCGCATTGCCATTGCCAGTATCTGCACCATTCCACTCTTCTTTGCTGCAACCAGCCTCTGAAAAGCTCAAAGGCTACCTAGCAAATATCGAATTTAAGGCTCCTACTATTCCCGTTATCAATAACGTCGATGTTGAGATCTTGAATGATCCAGTCGCTATTAAAGATGCCTTAGTACGTCAAGCTGCTAAGCCTGTACGTTGGCAAGAAACGATTCAAGCTATGGCCGGAAAAGGCGTTACTCAAGTGGTAGAGTGTGGGCCTGGCAAGGTATTGGCTGGCCTTACCAAGCGTATCAACGACCAATTGACTGGAGTACCAGTATTTGACGAAGCTAGTTTGAATGAAGTACTAGCAAGTCTTAAATAAAATAATCAAAATAGCGGAAAACAAATATGAACCTCGACTTAAGCGGACAAATTGCCTTGGTAACTGGCGCCTCACGTGGTATTGGTCAGGCAATTGCGGATGAGTTAGTGAAGTGCGGTGCAAAAGTGATTGGTACGGCTACTTCAGAAAGTGGTGCTAAAGCAATTGATGATCGCCTGAAGCCGACTGGTGGTGCAGGCAAAGTATTGAATGTGACTGCACCAAATGCTTGTGAGGAAATTATTGATCTGGTCGTTAAAGAATATGGCGGCATCAATATTCTGGTGAATAACGCTGGTATTACACGCGATAACTTAGCGATGCGTATGAAATCTGAAGAGTGGACTGATGTGATTGATACGAACCTCAGTTCTGTTTTCCGCCTTTCACAAGCAGTGATGCGTCCGATGATGAAGGTGCGCGGTGGCCGCATTATCAACATTACCTCTATTGTTGGTCACATGGGTAATCCTGGTCAGGCAAATTATGCTGCGGCAAAAGCCGGTGTTTCTGGTATGACTCGCGCGTTGGCTCGTGAAATCGGTAGTCGCAACATCACTGTCAACTGCGTAGCCCCTGGATTTATCGATACAGATATGACTCGTGCATTAAGCGAAGAGCAGCAAAATGCACTAAAAGTGAATATTCCTTTGGCGCGTTTGGGCAGTCCTGAAGACGTGGCTCAGGCAGTGGCGTTTTTAGCCTCTCCAGCGGCGGGATATATTACGGGTAATACCCTACACGTCAACGGCGGGCTCTATTTAGCGTAGCGGCAAGCCTGATTTAGTCATTTTTTGGCGGATTTGCTAGTTTGTTCCGCCAAACTGATAAAATCCTTCAATCGTTTTTTACAACCCCTGGGGAAATTAATGGACAACATCGAACAACGCGTTAAGAAAATCGTCGCTGAGCAATTGGGCGTCGCTGAAGGAGATATCAAGAATGAATCTTCTTTTGTGAACGACTTGGGCGCTGACTCTCTTGACACTGTTGAACTAGTAATGGCTTTGGAAGATGAATTCGGCATCGAAATTCCTGATGAGGAAGCTGAAAAGATCACCACAGTTCAACTCGCGATCGACTTCGCTAAATCAAAAGCTCAGGGTTAATTCCCAAGCTCAGGTATTACTGTGTCAGCATCAAATGGCCGACGCCGGGTAGTAATTACCGGCCTTGGTCTTATCTCACCTGTTGGTAATTCGGTTGATGTAGCTTGGTCTAACTTACTTGCGGGTAAATCAGGCATCGCCACCATTACTAAGTTTGACCACACTCCGTTGAGCGTTCATTTCGCTGGAGAGGTGAAAGATTTCAATGTCGAAGAGTATGTTTCTGCCAAAGAAGCGCGCCATATGGATACTTTTATTCATTACGGCATTGCTGCTGGTACGCAAGCGATTCGCGACAGTGGTTTAGAAGTCAATGAACAAAACGCTGAGCGTGTTGGCGTCATGGTCGGCTCCGGTATTGGCGGCCTGCCCATGATTGAAGAAACAGGCGCTGAGCTTCTGGCCCGCGGCCCTCGTCGTATCTCCCCATTCTTTGTCCCAGGGTCGATCATCAATATGATCTCTGGGCACCTCAGTATCTTGTTTGGCCTAAAAGGTCCAAACGTTGCAGCTGTAACAGCATGTACAACTGGATTACATAGCATCGGTTTAGCCGCTCGCTTAATTCAGTATGGTGATGCTGACGTCATGGTGGCTGGTGGTGCTGAATCCACTATCTCTGCATTAGGTGTTGGCGGCTTTGCTTCCGCAAGAGCACTCTCAACTCGCAATGATGATCCTGCAACCGCATCACGCCCATGGGATAAAGACCGTGATGGTTTTGTCTTGGGTGAAGGTGCTGGTGTTGTAGTGCTCGAAGAGTATGAACATGCCAAAGCACGCGGCGCAAAAATTTATTGTGAATTGCTTGGCTTTGGAATGAGTGGTGATGCGTATCACATGACTGCCCCAAATATGGATGGTCCGCGCCGTTGTATGGTCAATGCTATGCGTGATGCCAAGCTCAATCCAGACCAAATTCAGTATTTAAATGCCCACGGTACTTCTACGCCTTTGGGTGACAAGAACGAAACAGAGGCTATTAAAGCTGCTCTGGGCGATCACGCCAAAAAGACCTTAATTAACTCTACCAAGTCGATGACTGGACACCTGTTGGGTGGCGCCGGTGGCTTGGAGTCTGTATTCACGATTTTGGCTCTCCATAACCAAAAATCCCCACCTACGATCAATATCTTCAATCAAGACCCTGAGTGTGACTTGGACTACTGCGCCAATACTGCTAGGGATGTGAAGATTGACCATGCAGTCAAAAACAACTTTGGCTTTGGGGGTACTAACGGTACCTTGATTTTCGGTAAATTGACCTAATATCCTTTATATCTTCATCGTTGGTTTTCACCAAGTAGGTCTATAGCATTATGAAAAAGTACTTCATTGCACTCTTGGCTATCTTTAGTCTTGGGCAACTTGCGTTTATTCCCTCTGCTTCTGCGCAAAATCCCCGAGTCACGATCCCAGATTTTGCGGATTTGGTTGAGCGTGCCAGCCCAGCTGTTGTCAATATTCGTACCACTGAAAAAGTTATGGTGCAGCAGGCTCAAGGCGGCATTCCTGGGATACCTGAAGATCAAGCAGAATTCTTCCGCCGTTTCTTTGGTGTACCTATTCCTGGGATGCCGAATGGACCGAAGCAGGCGCAACCAAATCCTGGCAAACCACAAGAAGCGGATCGTGGTGTCGGCTCTGGTTTCATTATTGAATCCAATGGATTCATTTTGACAAACGCACACGTAGTTGAAGGTGCTACTACTATCTATGTAACGCTGACGGACAAGCGTGAGTTCAAAGCAAAGTTACTTGGTATGGATAAGCGCACTGACGTAGCAGTTGTCAAAATTGAAGCACGTGACTTACCGAAACTGCCTTTAGGTGACTCATCTAAGGTACGAGTAGGTGAGTGGGTTCTGGCTATTGGTTCCCCATTTGGTCTTGAGAACACTGTCACTGCCGGTATTGTGTCGGCGAAGAGTCGTGATACTGGCGACTACTTGCCGTTCATTCAAACAGACGTTGCAGTTAATCCAGGCAACTCTGGTGGACCACTCTTAAATACTGCTGGCCAAGTCATTGGTATTAATTCTCAAATTTTTAGTCGCTCTGGTGGCTATATGGGTATCTCCTTTGCAATCCCGATTGATGAGGCAATGCGTGTAGCAGATCAGCTACGCACGAATGGAAAGATGACGCGTGGTCGTATTGGTGTTGCTTTGGGTGAGATGACTAAAGAAGTGGCTGAGAGTTTGGGTTTAGGTAAGCCTCGTGGCGCCTATGTTCGTAACGTTGAACCTGGTGGTCCGGCGGCTGCCGGTGGAATTGAAGCGGGTGATGTCATTTTGAGTTTTAATGGACGAGACATTACTAAATCAACGGATTTACCAAGAGTGGTTGGCGAAACTAAGCCAGGCACTTTAGTACCAGTGCAGGTTTGGCGTAAGGGGGGTGCTCGTGATTTAACGGTAACTGTTACAGATACCGAATCTACTCAGGCGGCTAAAAAGCCAGAAGCACCAGTCACAAAAGGCGACAGTGCCAATACTCTTGGGGTGGTTGTCGGCGAGCTATCGGACTCTAAAAAGAAGGATCTGAACATCAAAGGCGGGGTTGAAGTTACCGGCCTAGGGGATGGCCCTTTGGCTAGAGCAGGGATTCGGCCAGGAGACGTCATTATTCGGTTTGCTGATGCCGATATTACGGGTGTAAAGCAGTTTGAGGCTCTGGTTAAGGGTTTGGACGTAAATAAAGCTGTTCCGGTCTTTATTCGCCGTGCTGACAGCACTTTAGTGGTCCCTGTAAGGCCTAAATAATCCCATTTCGGGCCTAAAAATGGGGTTTGGCGCCTCATGGGCGCCACCCATTACAATCCTATCAAGACGACTTTTTGCAGCGCATCATCGTGGTGCCTTCTGACAAGGCGTTTTTTGAATGACTTATTAAGACGCTATGGATTTAATCCGCAATTTTTCTATCATCGCCCATATCGATCACGGCAAATCGACGCTTGCTGATCGCATTATTCAACTGTGTGGCGGTCTCTCTGATCGTGAAATGGAAGCTCAAGTTCTCGACTCAATGGATATTGAGCGTGAGCGTGGCATCACCATTAAGGCGCAAACTGCCGCCTTAAATTACAAAGCTAAAGACGGCAAGATTTATAACCTCAATTTGATTGATACCCCGGGACACGTTGACTTCTCATATGAGGTCAGTCGTTCTTTATCTGCCTGTGAAGGTGCATTGCTGGTAGTGGATGCTAGTCAGGGCGTCGAGGCCCAAACAGTTGCTAACTGTTATATGGCGCTAGAGTTAGGTGTTGAGGTTGTGCCAGTCCTTAACAAGATCGACTTGCCGCAAGCTGATCCAGACCGCGCTAAAAAAGAAATTGAAGATGTGATTGGTATTGATGCATCTGAAGCAGTAACTTGTTCAGCTAAGACGGGCTTGGGTGTTGCTGATGTGATCGAAGAAATGATTGCTAAGGTGCCACCACCGACTGGTAGCGCTACAGACCCTTTGCAAGCTTTAATTATTGATTCTTGGTTTGACAACTATGTTGGTGTTGTCATGCTGATACGTGTAGTAAATGGCACCTTAAAGCCAAAAGAAAAAATTACTCTCATGGCCAATGGTTCTAGCCATTTAGTGGAGCACGTTGGCGTATTTAGTCCGAAGTCAGTTGATCGCTCGGAGTTATCTGCTGGTCAGGTAGGTTTTGTGATTGCTGGTATTAAAGAATTAAAAGCGGCTAAGGTAGGCGATACGGTTACCCATTCTCCTGGTCAGCAAGGTCGAGCGCCTGCAGCTGAGCCGTTGCCTGGCTTCAAAGAGGTTAAGCCACAAGTATTTGCTGGTTTATACCCTGTTGAGTCGAGTGAATATGATCAGTTGCGTGAATCTTTAGAGAAGCTACAACTCAATGATGCCTCTCTCTTGTATGAACCAGAGGTGTCGCAAGCTCTTGGCTTTGGATTTCGCTGTGGTTTCTTGGGTCTTTTGCACATGGAGATTGTGCAAGAGCGTCTTGAGCGACAGTACGGCATGAATCTCATCACCACTGCGCCAACAGTGGTGTATCAAGTGGAGCAGTCAGACGGCACTATTGTGTCTGTAGACAATCCATCGAAGATGCCTGAGGCCAGCAAAATCAATACGATTCTTGAGCCTATCGTGACAGTCAATTTATATATGCCCCAAGAGTATGTGGGTGCAATCATTACCTTGTGCGTTGGTAAGCGCGGTATACAGATGGATATGAATTATCTCGGTCGTCAGGTCAAACTCACTTACGAGTTGCCGATGGCAGAGATTGTTTTGGACTTTTTTGACAAGATGAAATCCATTTCACGTGGCTATGCCTCCATGGATTACGAGTTCAAGGAATATCGCCCAGCAGACGTTGTGAAAGTCGATATTCTGATTAATAGTGAGCGCGTAGATGCCCTTTCAGTTATTGTTCACAGAAGTAATAGTCAGCATCGCGGGCGCGAAGTCGTTGCCAAGATGCGTGGGATTATTCCGCGCCAAATGTTTGATGTGGCTATACAGGCGGCAATTGGTAGCAATATCGTTGCACGCGAGAATGTGAAGGCATTACGTAAGAACGTCTTGGCTAAATGCTATGGTGGCGATATCTCTCGTAAGCGTAAGCTATTAGAGAAGCAAAAAGAAGGTAAGAAACGTATGAAGCAGGTGGGCAATGTGGAGATTCCACAAGAAGCCTTCTTGGCTATTTTACAGGTGGAAGATTAATGAACTTTGCTCTCGTCCTATTTATCCTGGTAATTGTTTCTGGAATCGCTTGGGTTGCTGACAAACTCTACTTTGCTCCTCAAAGACGCTTGGCTGGTAATGACCGCATGCCCTTATGGCTTGAGTACACCGCTGGTTTCTTCCCTGTAATCTGTGCAGTATTTGTGTTGCGATCTTTTATTGCTGAGCCGTTCAAGATTCCCTCTGGCTCCATGATTCCAACTTTGCAAATTGGCGATTTCATACTGGTAAATAAATTTACTTATGGTATTCGGTTGCCAGTCGTCAATCAAAAAGTAGTTGATTTAGGGTCGCCTAAGCGTGGTGATGTTGTAGTGTTCCGCTATCCACGTGATGAGTCAGTCGATTACATCAAGCGTATTGTCGCTCTTCCTGGCGATGAAATTACCTACGAAAATAAACGTTTGACGATTAACGGTCAGCTTTTGCAATACAACGGTGGTGAGCCTTATCTTGATCCAGAGAATATGCGTTACGCCAAGCGTTTTTCAGAAACTTTCCCAGCGGACTTGGGCGGTAATCGTCATGACATCCTGAACGATCCCGATCGTCCTGCTACTGTATTTCCGACTGAGCGCTTTCCTGGTTCTGAATTCTGTCAGTACCAACAGTCTGGTTTTACATGCAAGGTACCTGCAGGACATTATTTTGCAATGGGTGATAACCGCGACAATAGTGCTGACTCTCGTTACTGGGGTTTTGTGCCAGATAAAAATATTGTTGGTAAAGCCTTCTTCGTGTGGCTAAATCTTGGCAATCTTGGTCGCATAGGCGGATTCGAGTAAAGATCATGAACGCGCGCGCCGTTATCGAAACTGGACCGCTACAAGAGCGACTTGGGTATACCTTCAAGAAGCCAGAATTACTGAATCAGGCTCTCACGCATCGTAGCCATAGTAAGAAAAATAATGAACGGCTCGAATTTTTGGGTGACTCCATTCTCAATTGCGTTGTTGCTGAAATGCTGTACGAGCGCTATTCGGATTTAGATGAGGGTGACCTTTCGCGTGTGCGGGCGAACTTGGTAAAACAGCAAGCTTTATATGAAATCGCCCAAGCTTTATCACTATCGGACTATCTGCGCTTAGGTGAAGGCGAACTCAAGAGCGGCGGCTTTCGACGTCCCTCAATCCTTGCTGACACCCTAGAAGCTGTCACTGGCGCGATTTTTATGGATGGTGGCTTTGAGGCTGCTAGGGCAAGCTTACGCAAGCTGTATTCCATCATTCTGGCAAACGTAGATCCCAAAACCTTAGGTAAAGATGACAAGACACTCTTGCAGGAATGTTTGCAAAGCTATCAATTACCTTTACCAGCTTATAACGTTACTGGCACTACAGGGGCTGCTCATAATCAACAGTTTGAAGTGGAGTGCTTAATCCCAAGTCATAAAGTGGCCGTAAAGGGTGAGGGCGCATCACGCCGTGCTGCTGAGCAGGCAGCAGCTAAGTTAGCATTAATTGCGATGCTCAAGGCGCTACCGCAAGAATCTCGCAAACCTAAGAAGACTCGGTCAGCCAAAAAGAAAGCAGCAAAAAAAGAAGTGACCGAAGAGCAGTTCAATCTAAAGCTGAAGGGCTAATCGTGTTTAGATGTGGCACCATTGCCATTGTTGGGCGCCCCAATATGGGTAAATCAACGCTTCTGAACGCCTTAGTCGGCCAAAAGATTAGTATTACTTCTCGTAAAGCGCAAACGACACGTCACCGTATATTGGGTATTCAGAATCGCGAAGAAGCGCAATTCATCTTTATTGATACGCCAGGCTTTCAGACTCGTTTGATGAATACCTTAAATAAAGCACTCAACCGCACAGTCACTACAGCCTTGCAAGATGTGAATGTAGCCTGCTTTGTAGTTGAGGCAGGTTACTTTGGCGAAGACGATAAGAAAGTCTTAAAGCTACTCCCAGATGATCTGCCAGTAATTTTAGTTCTCAATAAGCTGGATCTATTTAATAGTCGCTTCCAATCTCCTTCTGAGCGTGATCAGGCATTACTGAATTTCATTAAAGACATGGCGCGTCCATGGTGTGAACTAGGTGGTCACGAAGATCAGAAGTCTGAGTTTGCTGAGATCGTACCGATGAGCGCTAAAAGTCCAGGTGATATAGAAAGATTGCTAGATGTACTGGAGGATTATTTGCCTGAGGCTCCTGCAGTTTATGATGGCGATACGATTACCGATCGTAGTGAGCGCTTCTTGGCTGCAGAAATCTTACGAGAAAAAGTATTTCGTTTTACTGGCGAAGAGTTGCCATACACCAGCACAGTAGTCATTGATCAGTTCAAAATGGATGGCAAGATGCGTCGCATTGCAGCAACTATTTTGGTAGATCGCGATAGTCATAAGGCGATGATCATTGGGCAAAAGGGTGATCGCCTGAAAAAGATTTCTACAGACGCTCGTATTGATATGGAAAAGCTCTTTGATGGCAAAGTCTTTTTAGAGACTTGGGTCAAGGTGAAGCGAGGCTGGGCGGATGATCGTGCCGAACTTCGGGCACAAGGATTGGAATAAGTTCTGATGGCTTCGATTCGTGTTGCCGACGAGCCTGCTTTTGTATTGCACAGCATTCCCTATAAAGAGACCAGCTTAATTCTCGATGTCTTTACAAGGCAATATGGTCGTATGGCCTTAATTGCCAAGGGCGCTAAACGTCCACACTCAACATTGCGTCCCGTCTTGCAGCGCTTCCAACCACTATTAGTATCTTGGAGTGGTAAATCTGAGCTACGCACTTTAACAAAATCAGAGTGGGTTGGCGGTATGCCTTCCTTGGTGGGCGATGCTTTGCTCTGCGGTTTCTATCTCAATGAATTATTGGTAAAGTTTCTCGCGCGCGAAGATGATTACGAAAGACTGTATGATCGTTACGCCGAGACGATTAATGCTTTATCTAATTTGGAGCTTGAATCTAAGGGTTTAGAAGAAATTCTGCGGCCTTTTGAGTTATCGCTTTTGCAAGAGACGGGTTATGCGGCAGCTTTAGATCGTTGCGTTGAAACCAATGAAGCTCCCATTGCTCAAGAGCAATATGTGTATCAGCCTGAGCGTGGAGTTCGCCCGATTCAGGTAGACGATCCTGGGCACTGGCCTGTACTTACGGGTAGATCGCTTTTGGCAATTGCAGTAGGTGATTTCTCTGACCCAGAGACGCTTTCTGAGAGTAAGCAGTTAATGCGATTTCTGCTTGGTCTGCACTTACAGGACCAAGTTTTGACTACTCGGCAAATTTTGATTGATTTGAAGAAAATCTAGTAATCTACACGGATGAATAAGCCTCAAGCTCTTGAATTGGGTATCAATATTGATCACGTTGCTACTTTACGTAATGCACGCGGTACGGTCTATCCCGATCCATTAAGGGCAGCTGCTTTAGCTGAAGAGTCTGGCGCTGATCTCATTACCCTGCATTTGCGAGAAGATCGTCGTCATATTAAAGATGCTGATTTATTGGCTTTGCGCCCACTCATTAAAACGCGCATGAATTTAGAGTGTGCAGTAACGCCCGAGATGATTGATATTGCGTGCAAGGTAAAACCGCATGATGTCTGTTTAGTCCCTGAGAAGCGTGAAGAGGTTACTACCGAAGGTGGGCTGGATGTCTTGGGTCATTACGAGGCGGTCAAAGAAGCAACTCAGAAATTAGTTGATGCGGGTATTCGAGTATCTCTATTTATTGATCCAGAAGAAAAGCAAATTCAGGCGGCTAAAGATATTGGTGCCACAGTGGTGGAGTTGCATACGGGACGTTACGCTGATTTATCGGGTGTCGAGCAGAGAAAAGAATTAGAGCGTATTCGCAAGGCAGCCATCTTTGGAAAGAGTATCGGCATGAGGGTCAATGCTGGTCACGGTTTACATGAGGGTAATGTCAAGCCTATCGCCGCCATAGCCGAACTATCTGAACTCAATATTGGTCATGCGATTGTTGCTGAGGCTTTATTTAAAGGTTGGCAAAAAGCTATTACCGACATGAAAGCCTTGATGGTTCAAGGCAGAGCTGGTACATAAATGATTATCGGTATCGGTACTGACATTTTGCAGATTAAGCGCTTAGAAGCTGCATACGATCGTACTAAGGGGCGCCTAGCTGAAAAAATTCTAGGGCCTGATGAGATGTTGGTATTTCAGTATCGCCTTGCCAGAAATCGCAAGCGAGGTATTGCATTCTTGGCCACGCGCTTTGCGGCTAAGGAGGCTTTTTCTAAAGCGATTGGTCTAGGTATGAGAATGCCTATGACCTGGCGTTCTTTACAAACTTTGAACGAGCCTAGTGGGAAGCCAGTTACCTCCTATTTAGGTACCTTGGCTCAATTTATGCAAGAAAAAAATTGGGAAGCTCATGTCACTGTGAGTGATGAAGACGATATGGCAATTGCGCATGTCATTGTTATCCAAAAGTAAATAATAAATAAAGTTGATATAGAGGAAGAAATGAGCAAGTTAGCGATGGAGACTATGAACCCAGGCCCTATTACTTTAGATGTGGTCGGTCTAGAGCTCAATGCGGAAGATCGCCGCCGTATCTCTCATCCACTGACTGGTGGGGTGATTTTATTTGGCCGAAACTTTGCCAATCGTCAACAACTTACCAAATTAACCGCTGCGATTAAGAAGCTTCGCCCTGATGTCCTGATATCTATTGACCATGAAGGTGGTCGCGTACAGCGTGCCAAGACTGATGGCTTTACTCACCTACCAGCAATGCGTAAGCTCGGTGAACTATGGGGTGCAAAAAACAAGTCCAGCCATCCTGCAGAATCCGCAGCTATTGCGATGGCTGCAGCAACTGCTTGTGGTTATGTACTCGCAGCGGAGTTACGCGCATGCGGTGTGGACTTTAGTTTTACTCCGGTGCTAGATTTGGACTTTGGACGCAGCGGAGTGATTGGCGATCGGTCATTTAGTCGTGACCCACAAATTGTTTTTGTACTAGCCAAAAGTTTAAATGAAGGTCTATGCCTTGCGGATATGGCCAATTGTGGCAAACACTTCCCAGGTCATGGTTGGGCTGAAGCGGATTCGCATGTTGCTATTCCGGTGGATGAGCGCAGCTTAAAAGAGATATTGAATGATGATGCAAAACCTTATGAGTGGCTCGATCTCAGCTTGGCCTCAGTAATGCCGGCACATGTGATTTATCCAAAAGTGGATAAGAACCCAGCGGGATTCTCCAAGGTTTGGCTCCACTCCATCCTGCGTCAAGAATTGGGATTTGAGGGTGTGATCTTCAGTGATGACCTATCTATGGAAGGTGCTAGTGTTGCAGGCTCTGTAGTGAAGGGCGCAGAGATGGCCTTAGAGGCAGGATGTGATGCAGTATTAATTTGCAATCGTCCAGACCTTGCTGATCAGCTATTGAGTAAATTAAAGGTATCTAAAGCTAAGCAAGAAGAGTCGAAAGCCCGTTTAAATAAGTTGATGCCGACTGCACTTGCATTGGATTGGGATGAGTTACAAAGTGAAGCTGAGTACCAGCATGCCAAGGGTTTGCTAGAGCAGTTAAATCTAATCGCTTAAATATTTGTTGTGATATTAAAAAAGCCCGGCATGCCGGGCTTTTGAACATCTTAGGTAGCTAATAGGTAGCTAATTAGTTAGCGCGGCTACGGTATTCACCAGTGCGAGTATCGATCTCAATCTTGTCGCCTGTGTTGCAGAACAAAGGCACTTGCAACTCATAGCCAGTTGCTAGTTTTGCGTTCTTCAATACCTTCCCTGAGCTAGTGTCACCTTTGACGGCTGGCTCTGTGTAGATAATTTCACGAACTAATGAGTTGGGCATTGCTACTGAGAGTGCTTTACCTTCGTAGAACACTACTTCACATGGCATACTTTCTTCGAGGTAATTTAAGGCATCACCCATGAACTCCGCTTCAACTTCGTACTGGTTATAGTCGCTATCCATAAATACATACATTGGATCTGCGAAATAAGAGTATGTACATTCTTTCTTATCGAGAATTACAACATCAAACTTGTCATCCGCTTTGTAAACACCTTCGTTTGGCGCACCAGTTAACAAATTCTTAAATTTCATTTTCACAACAGAGGAGTTGCGGCCAGAGCGGCTGTATTCGGCCTTTAAAACGACCTGGGCATCGGTTCCGATCATGACTACGTTGCCAACGCGGAGTTCTTGTGCTGTTTTCATCTTGCTATTCCTGGGGGCAGAGCTATTTTTCTGCGGTTTTTATCAAAAACAAGATTGTAACCGCCCGTAAGCCTTTATTGCTTGGGATTAAGCGACGAAGCTGATTAAACGTGCTGGCAAGCCGCCATCTGCTTGTTTTTCCTGTAAATGGGTGCGCCAGTGCTGGGCGTGGGAATTCCAGGCACCTAAGCTATTAAACCATTCGCTAGGCATTGCCCAGGTCATCGCTGAGATGGTAGCAAGTCTTAATTCTTGGCTAACATCTTCAAGATAGAGGTCTAAAAAGGCTGCTAATTTCACTTCATGGGCGCGATCTTCTTGGGGATAAATGTGCCAAATAAAAGGTTTACCTGCTAGCTGCGCTCTTACAAAAGAATCTTCGCCACGCACAATATTGAAATCACATTGCGAGAGTGCCCAGTCATATTCATCTTGAGATACAAATGGCATCGAGAGCAGTTGAAGATTGTTGGGTAGAGAGATTGGCTGCTCTCCATATAGATTGAGTTGATCAGCATGACCATGGGCAAGTAAGACATCAATATTCTCGTCTAGTCGTCCAAGATCCTCTAGCCATCTTTTGAGTGGAGCACCGGGGTAGCAAAAGACGCTGATTCTTTTCGCGCCAGCTCGTAGCTTGGACCATGTTTCCTTCAGATCTTTTGGAACGTTCTTTACGACAAGATGACCTTCTGTTGGAATCGGATCTAGCAAGAGCCCGCCAACCTCATCTTGAAATCCAGGAAAGAAAAAGTATTTCGGAATGCCATGTGACTGGGGTGAAGCTTTGCCATGAAAATCAATTACCCAAGGCTCAGCACTTAAATACTCTAGATTAATGATGAGCGGTTTGATAGGCGCAATAAAGAGACTAGTCAGGTATCGTTCTGGTAATTCGCAACCAAAAGCCTCAATCACTACATCAGGCGAATCTACAGGATGTCTAGAGTTCGTATAGCTTGATTCCCAGGGTTGAATATCAATTTTTTCTTTAATAGAGCAGTCGACGCCCGAAGCGAGTAAATTAAGGACTGGCAGATCATCGCAAAAAATGCGGACCTCTTGTCCATGAATGCTTGATAAGCTTCGGGCTAGGCGCCAGCAGACACCGGCATCACCATAGTTATCGACGATTTGGCAGAAAATATCCCAACGCATGAGTAATTCGCTTTTCGAAACCCTTCAGCAGGATGTTAAACGGCTACCCGGATTGCCGGGGGTATATCGCTTTTTTGATGAAGCGGGGCATATTCTGTATGTTGGCAAAGCTCGCAACCTTAAAAAGCGTGTCTCTAGTTATTTTCAGCGTACTCAACTGTCGCCTCGTATTGAGCTGATGGTAGGCAAAATTGCCCGCTATGAGACAACGGTAACACGGACTGAAACGGAAGCTCTTATTCTAGAGAACAATCTGATTAAAGAGTTAGCTCCGCCGTTTAATATTTTGTTTCGTGATGATAAGTCTTATCCCTATGTGATGTTAACGGGGCATCAGTTTCCAAGACTAGCCTCATATCGCGGTAAGGTCGATAAACGTAATCATTACTTTGGACCATTCCCAAATAGTTGGGCAGTGCGCAATAGCGTACAGATCTTGCAAAAGGTATTTCGTTTGAGGACTTGTGAGGATTCCGTATTCAAGAATCGCAGTCGTCCCTGTTTATTGCATCAGATTCATCGCTGTAGCGCCCCTTGTGTTGGTCGCCTGAGTATTGAGCAGTATGGTCAGGATGTTGCTCAAGCTACTCGCTTTTTAGAGGGTGATCACAGTCGAGTGTTGTCCGAGCTTGAAAAAGAAATGCATAAGCACAGTGAGGCAATGGAGTTTGAGATGGCTGCAGTATTACGGGATCGTATCGCAGACCTATCTAGTGTTTTACAACAGCAGGCGATGGATACCGTTGCTGAAGGCGAGGGTGATGTAGATGTGATTGCTGTAGCGCACATGGAGGGCATAGTTTGTGTGAATCTAGCAATGATTCGCGGTGGACGGCACTTGGGAGATAGGGCTTATTTCCCAAAAGGATTACGTACCACCTCAGGAGAGTTGCCGGCCCCCGCTGAAATATTAGAAGCCTTTATTGCCCAGCATTATTTGGAAGAGCATGCGGATGAATCAAGCAGTAATTTAATTCCACCGGTATTGATTTTAAACCATGCATTGCAATCAACGAATGATGATTTAACTAAATTAGATGAATCTCCACCTGAAGGTTTGTATGAGTTATTAAATATACAAGCTGGCAGAAAAATTACCTTTCTGCATCAACCGCAAGGGCAAAGACGTCACTGGCTTGCAATGGCAGAGGGCAATGCCAAGATTGCGTTAACTAAACGTTTAGTAGAAACAGGTGGACAGTTGGCGAGAGCGCGTGCATTGGCCGATATCTTAAGTCTTGAACTGGAAGGTCTTGAGCAGTTGCGGATTGAATGCTTTGATATTAGCCATACCTCTGGTGAAGCAACTCAGGCATCTTGTGTGGTGTATGCCAAGAATGCCATGCAGTCAAGCGAGTATCGACGTTTTAATATTAACGACATCACACCGGGTGATGATTACGCAGCAATGCGCCAAGTTTTGCAAAGACGTTACGCTAATTTTCAAGAGCTACCTGTAGAAAAAATTCCTCAAGTAATCCTGATTGATGGTGGTAAGGGTCAGGTTGAAATGGCAAGGCAAGTTCTTTCTGAATTTGGTATGGATGTTGGTTTGATTGTTGGGGTTGCAAAAGGTGAGGGACGCAAGGTTGGATTAGAGACTCTCATTTTTGCCGATGGCCGTGAATCATTGGAGTTGGGCATTGATAGCGCGGCCCTGCTCTTAGTCGCTCAGATACGGGATGAGGCTCATCGCTTTGCTATTACCGGTATGCGTGCTAAGCGTGCTAAGGCAAGAACAATCTCGCGTCTTGAGGAGATCGAGGGAATTGGTGCGAAGCGCCGTCAAAAGTTACTTGCTCGTTTTGGTGGTCTAAAAGGGGTTGCTAATGCCAGTATTGAAGAGATTGCAAGCGTTGAGGGCGTTTCTTTAACGCTAGCAGAGCAGATCTATCGCCAGCTTCACTAGGAGCATTGACCGTTCTTGGTTTATGCTTATCGAATGCCTTTTAATCTACCAATTGCCCTAACCTGGTTGCGTGTTGCAGCGATCCCGTTGTTGGTGGTAGTTTTCTATCTCCCAAATTCTTGGTTTACCCCTTTTGATAAGAATTTAATTGCAGCAATCATCTTTATTTCTGCTGCGATTACAGATTGGTTGGATGGTTTTTTAGCGCGTCGCTTAAAACAAGAGTCTGCATTTGGTCAGTTCTTAGATCCTGTTGCAGATAAGCTCATTGTTGCTGCTGCATTATTAGTTTTATTGAATATGGATCGCGTTCAAGTTTGGGTTGCCCTCATCATCATTGGCCGTGAAATTACAATCTCTGCTTTAAGGGAGTGGATGGCTTTGTTAGGTGCTGGAAAAAGCGTGGCGGTGCATATGGTAGGCAAACTTAAAACGACTGCTCAATTGATAGCGATCCCATTTTTATTGCTCAATGACACCTTGTTTGGTTGGCTTAATTGTGCACAAATAGGTACTTGGTTGATTTGGATTGCCTCCTTTTTAACGCTTTGGTCTATGTTCTATTACATGAAAAAGGCCTTGCCTCAGCTTGTCGGAAAAATCGACTAAGTCTTGTAATGCCCAGCCAGTAAGGCTTTTTAGGACAAACTAGCTCCATCAGAATTTAGCTCTTAGGAGGAATAATGCTTTCTTGGAGATTGTTTGTTAAACTACTGCCCTGTTATGCGGGAATAGCTCAGCTGGTAGAGCGATACCTTGCCAAGGTATAGGTCGGGAGTTCGAACCTCCTTTCCC
>Ga0214164_1000552_pt1 | contig 24483 bp, 13 predicted proteins | sample TroBogepilimnion_13_FD_153003 | JGI IMG/M metagenome (GOLD analysis project Ga0214164, IMG submission 153003) | Freshwater microbial communities from Trout Bog Lake, WI - Practice 03JUN2009 epilimnion v4 | ecosystem: Environmental > Aquatic > Freshwater > Lake > Epilimnion/Euphotic zone ...
GCAGGGACAGAGGTGACCGTGGTGATCGCGGAGACCGTGGCGGACATAAAGGCGGTGGAGACCGTGGCCGTGGTGGAAACGACCGTGGACCACGCGATGGCGGAAATAAAGGCCCGCGCGATGGCGGAGATCGCCCGCAGCATAAAGAACACAACAACGAAGACAAGCCTGTAGAAATTCACACTGCACCACAAATAGATGCAAGCGATGAAGCTGATATGGCTTTATAACAGCGGAGAAAGAGAGCGGAGATCGTGCTCAGTAAGATAAAGTGATAAAGAAAGCAGCCCATCTTTTCAGATGGGCTGTTTTTTTATTGCTTTTACTTCGATTATGCGCTAACAATTGAGGGTTTCTTCCAAACCGGTATTGGGACCATTATTACCCTGATTATGTTGCCGTGTTTTATCAACAATCTCCCTGATCACCTGATCCAGTTTTCCTGATGATTCATAAATAAATGAAAATAGTTCACTTGTACCCGGGTCCAGAGTTTCGTGATCTACCAATTGGCATAGGCCCAGGATATTGGCAAGAGGAGCCCTTACTATATGCGATTGCAGCCACGCAATTTCAGTGAGTTGTTTGTCCTGCAATTCGAGCCGGGCAATCTGGGCAATTTCATCCGTTATATCATGTGCAACCACAAAAGCGCCTGAGGGCTGGCCCTGGCTGTTAAATTCGATCTGGCGGTAAGAATAAATGTGCCGCACTGAGCCATCCCTCCGGATGATCCGGTAATGAAAGTTGATATTCTTGCCGCTGCTGTTCGATTCCTGAATGATTTCTCCCACCCGCTCCTTGTCCTCCGGATGAATAAAGGATAGCCAGTTGTCGTAATTCTGTAAATTATTGGTAGGGGCGATTCCGTAAATATTACAAAACTGCTCCGACCAGATGCCACTGCGCGTGGCAAAATCAGCTTCAAAACTTCCAAAATTGGCTACCTCCTGTGCCCTTAACAGCAATAGTTCATTTTGTTTAAGTTTTTTGCTGAGCCGGGTGCGTAGCATTTCATTTTCCATTATATCCAGAGCAAATGACAAATCATTGGCCACATCCTTAAGCAGCCTGATTTCATCTTTATCAAATACATTGATGCCGCCTGAATAGAGCGAAACAACACCCAGTACATTTCCTCCTTTATTTAAAGGTAAAGCCACCGTAGAATTAAACCCATGTTTTAATGCATTATCGCGCCATGGCGCCATTTGGGCATCCATACTTATGTCGTTCGAGTAAACTATCCTGTTTTCCCTTATTGCTATGCCTATAGGCCCGTTTCCTTCCGGTACATTTTTATCCGTACAAATTTCCAGGTTTCTAATGTATCCGCAACCTTCTCCGGCACAGGCAGCCGGAACTACCTGGTCGGTCAGCTCATCAATAATCCCTACCCATGCCATTCTGAACGATCCAATTTCATTTGCTATTCTGCACACCTCCCTGAAGAGGTCCTGCTCATTGCTGCAATGGATAATTGCATGGTTCACATCGCTTATAAATGCATACAGCCTGTTGGCATAAACCAGTTTATCATCAGCCTCTTTTTTCTCTGTAATATCTCTGAAATTATTGACTATGCCGTTAACAGCGGGGTCATGCAACATATTGGTAACTATGGCATCTATCCAACGCCAGGAGCCGTCTTTATGTCTCATGCGGGTTATCTCACATTGAAAAGATATTCCAGGGTTTGTAAATGCTTTCTCCATTGACTCTCCGGCTGTAATATTATCATCCGGGTGCATTAAGGAAAAAATATCGATTCCTATAAACTCCTCTGCGGTATAGCCAAGTATTTTAGTAATAGATGGAGTAACATATGTAACCTTTCCTTCCGCATCAATTATTCCCACTCCTCCTGCATTATTCTCAGTCAGCGACCGGAACCTGTGTTCACTTGCTTTTAGCTTTTCTTCGGCAAGCCACATTTCTGTTACATCCTGAAGGGTTCCGATCAGATTAACCGGCTTCCCAGTGATATCCATTTCATAGTGCGCCAGAATATGCACACATCTCACAGAGCCATCATTTCGCAGTATCCTGTGTGAGAAATCAGAAAATCCATTGGGTGCCTGCTTCGCTTCATCTATTGACTGAAGTACAAATTCCAGGTCATCCGGATGGATATAATTCAGTAATTGGCTGAACTGAAATGAACTGGCTTCCAGATCAAGGCCGTAAATCTTGCAAGCCTCTTCCGACATTCTAATAATAAACGTTTCCAGGTCCACTTCCCAGCTACCTACGTGTGCCAGCTCCTGTGCCTCTTTAAGACCCTTTTCACTATACCTTAGTTTTTCTTCCGATTCTTTTAAATCAGTTACATCATGAGATGCCCCATATACCAGTTTTGCTACTCCGGGTTCAGCGAATTCAAATCTGGCAATTGTAAAGATGTGCCTTACCCCTCCATCCCTTCTTCTGATTCTGTAAAAGAAATCCTTTTCTACAAGATTTACAATACCATCTTCAGCTATCATTTTTACCCGCGCCAGGTCATCCGGATGAATAAATGTCAGCCATTCTTCAAAAGAATGTATATTATCGTTGGGTGAAATACCATAAATGCGGCAAATTTCTTCCGACCAATTTAACATCATCGTTCTAAGATCCAGTTCCCAGTTACCAAAATGGGCTATTTCCTGTGCCTGTTTTAAGCGTTGCTCACTATGGCTTAACTCCCGTTCGAATAATTGTCTTTGTCTGTTTTTTTCAAATACACCTATGGCAAACGAGATGTCGTCGGCTGCTACATTAAGCAGTGATGTAATTTCTTCGTTGAAATAATTGGCCTGTCCGGCACACAGATTGAAGGTTGCTATAATCCTGCCGTTCTGCCTCACAGGTATTACTATATATGACTTCCAGTTTTGTTCATATGCAAATAATTTCCAACCAACAAGACCCGGTTGAGTTTCAAAATCACAAACGCAGTGATTACCTGTAGCAATGGCAATTCCAACAGGACCTTCTTCGTGGTATGTTACATTTCTGAATTTGGCCGCAATTTCTTCCGTCATTCCAAAATGCTCCGCTATATCAAATTTATTTTCGGTGGCGTATACCATCCCGATCCAGGCTACTTTAAATTGGCCCAGTTCCACAGCTATTCTGCAAGCTTCTTTAAACAATGTGTTTTCATCTTCACTGTACACGATAATATGGTTGAGTTCGCTGATGAATGTATACAGGCGGTTGGCATGAATAATCTGCTCTTCTGCCTGTTTCCTTTCAGTTACATCCCGGAAGTTATCAACAATTGCCCCGATAGCCGGGTTTTCAAGCATATTTGTCATTGTAGACTCTATCCACAGCCATTGACCGTTTTTATGACGCATCTGCTTGGTAAATCCTTTCATCGGAATTCCCGGATTTGCCAACACTTTTTCCATAAATTCAATACGGGATACCAAGGCATCGGGATGAGTTATGGATTCCAGGTTCATTTGTATCATTTCAGCATCCGTGTATCCCAGAATAGCTTCTACTGTAGGGGCAATATAGGTAAGTTCGCCCTTTGCCGAAAATATAGCTACTCCATCAGAACTGTTCTCTATAAGCGACCTGAATTTATTTTCACTGTTCTGAAGATTGATTTCAATTTCAATTCGCTTTGATTCGCTGTTAATAAAGTCAAGTGCAAAAGAAATGTCATTGGCGGCTTCTTCCAGCAGGGATACCTCCTCCTTGTTAAAAATATCTGATTGCTTAGAAAAAAGATTTAAAGTATAAATAATTTCCCCCGATCGCTTTATAGGGAGAGAAATTGCACTGTTATACCCTTTTTCTACAGCATATATTTTCCTGGCTCCATGGTGACTCCAATAGGCAAAATTATTGACAACATGGGGCTTTCCCGTTCTCAATACTGAACCTGTCGGACCAGTTTCATCATAATGAACAAAGTTCTTGAAAAAAGCAGTTTCAAAATCCGATAAATTATATGTAGCAAAAAAATTGACTCTTTTATCAGTTATATCGGGTTTATTAATCCAGGCCATATCAAACTTTCCATAATTCACCGCCAGCTCACAAGCCCTGTTGAGAAATGAATGCTCATCAATTTTTTCCCCCAGTGTCTTATTGATTTGGCTTTTGAACAAAAGTAGCCTGTTGGCATACAACAATTTTTGCTGCGCTTCCTTAACCTCTGTTACATCGGTAATTACGCTATAAAGCCCTGATTGCTTTCCTGCATCATCCAGGTCTGAATGACAAACAGAATGGATATACCTCATAGACTTATCATTTCTGATGATCCGGTAATCCAGTTCGAAATTTTTACCAGCTGATACCGACTTATCAATAGTCATCAGCACCCGTCTGAAATCTTCAGGGTGTATAAAAGACATCCATAATGTATAAGATTGAATGTTATTTCCTGGCCCGAGGCCAAATATCCTGCAGTGCTCATCCGACCAGTAAGCAATTCCGGTAGAAAAATTTATATCACAGGTGCCCAATTTTGAAATTTCCTGTGCCTGGATCAACCTTGCCTCACTGTTTTTCAATTCTTCTTCAGCTAAATATATATCCGTTATATCCCTGAAATTTAATACAATCCCTTTAATTCCCTCATCCTGCAATAAATTAGTTTTTACGCCCCGCATCCATCGCCACGATCCGAATTTATGCCTCATCTGAACTAGCTGGCCTTCCATCGGGATGCCAGGATTAGCAATGCATCGTTTCATTTCTTCTATTTCAGCCGGAATAAAATCAGGGTTCATGATTCTGAACAAATCCGTTTGCATAAGTTCCTCATTGGTATAACCCAGAATTTTTTCAATCGAAGGAGAAATGTAAATAGGTTTTCCATCCGGCGTAAGTACAGCAATTCCATCCTTGTTGTTTTCAATCAGTGCCCTGAATCTGCGGTCTACTTGCTGCTGCTTCAGTTCTCCCTTTCTTTTCTCAGTAATATCGCTGGCCACGCATGCTACCCCGGCAATTTCACCGCCATTGTGTATAGGCGAAAATGAAATCTCAGAAATGTTTTCAGCTGGGCCGGATGTTATTTCTGTAACTGTAAATGATTCACCACCAAATGCCCGGTCATAGTATTCTTTAAACCTCGAAATCTGGCCGGTACTGAAGTTCAAATCCAGTAATCGCCCTCCCCTGCTGATTGCTTTACCTGACAAGGTGACCATCAGTTTATTGAAAGCATTATTTGCTGTTATTAACCTGTACTCCCTGTCTGCACTCCAAAGTGCATCGCTGATGTTGTTGATAAGTGCATCAAGATTACTTTGTTCAAAATCTATATGATTTCTGACCTCAGTATTGTCATGAATAATCTCAGTAAAACCAATTATATTACTGTTATTATCAAACAATGCGGTAAACACAACATCGGCCAGGAATACGGTACCATTTTTACGAACCCTCCACCCGCTCTGACATACTTTACCATACTCAATGGCATCTTCCATTAGCTTTTCAGGAATCCTGTTGCATCGGTCTTCTTCAGTAAATAAAATGCTGAATTTCCTGCCAATTATTTCTTCAGGGGTGTATCCTTCGATGTTTTCAGCGCCTTTATTCCAGTTTTTAATTACTCCGCTATCATCAAGGATCAGTATAGCACAATGATCCAAATCATTATTGGATACCTGATCGGGGTATTTTTCAAGTGGGTATTTCATAATATACAGGTTTCAGCAACCTAATATCAAAAGTATCTTTAGCCAGAAAGAAAATTCATGATTTATGTGAGTTTTTTTAATGACTTTAATCATAATCGCTTTAACCGCTATAAAAATCAGAAGGTTTGCAGGTTGGGATAAATAATTTTCCAATCGCCAATGAAATCGTATTTTCACGGAAATTTTGAGCCTGAGAATGAAATTATCTATTGTAATACCTGCTTATAATGAGGGACCGACCATACACCACATTCTTAATAAGATTAAGGCAGTGCAGCTTATAAAGGGTATCGGCAGGGAAATCATTATAGTAAACGATTGCTCAAAAGATAATACAGAAGAATCTATAATAGCTTATCAATCCGCCAATCCGGATGTGCCCATTACCTACTACAAGCATGCGGTAAACATGGGTAAGGGCGCTGCACTGCATACTGGTATTAAGCAGGCTACCGGGGATATTGTAATTATACAGGATGCCGATCTTGAATATGATCCTCAGGAGTACAATATTTTGCTGCAACCCATTCTCGATGGTTTTGCCGATGTGGTTTATGGCACCCGTTTTATGGGGGGCAATCCACACCGCATTTTATTTTTCTGGCACTCTATTGGAAACCGCTGGCTCACCACCGCCTCGAATATGCTCACCAACCTGAACCTCACCGATATGGAAACCTGCTACAAGGTCTTCAAACGGGAGATCATTCAAGGCATAAAGCTCGAAGAAAAACGATTTGGATTTGAGCCTGAGGTTACCGCAAAAATATCGCGCATACCCAAGATCAGGATTTATGAAGTGGGAATTTCCTACTATGGCCGCACCTATGAGGAAGGAAAGAAGATTGGTATGAAAGATGCCTTCAGGGCGCTGTACTGCATAATTAAGTACAATATATTTAAGAAATAATATAAAGCTTTATTATTTCTTAACCTTTATTTATTGCAATTTTTATTTTGCTGCTTTCTTTTTCCTTCTGTTTACTCAAATCTCCACTTATCATTTAATTCCCCTATCTTTGCACTCCCAAAAATTTTGGGTTGGAAACAACACTTAAATTTATTGTTTAACCTCCGGAACACCTATAAGTGGGTCCGTACAAATGAGTGAAGATTATTTTGGAAGATCAGGTATTGAATTCAGAAACAACCGAAACATCAGTTGATGCTCCGGTAGCAGCTACAGAAGCAACCGCGGAGCACGCAGCACCACACGTTGCAGAAGAAACTCCGGCACCGGCTGTTGAAGCCATTGCTCCGGTAGCAGAAACTGTGCACCCTATGCACGACGAGGCGCAGAACCTTGATGCTGATGCCGCACACGATGCTGCACAACCAGCTACCGACGAGGCTCCTGCTGAAAAAGCGCAGACCCGCGCTCCACGTCATTATTACTCCGAGCCGTCAACTACATCGCACGATGATTTTGACTGGAGCGTAGACAAACGCAATGTTGCTTCTTACAAAGAAGACGACCGCGTAAAGTATGACACCCTTTATGGAAGCACTTTCAAATCAATTGCAGAATCAGAACTGCTGAAAGGCTCTATAGTAGGCGTTACCAAAACAGATGTGATCATCAACATCGGGTTCAAATCAGACGGTCTGGTATCGCTGAATGAATTCCGGGACATGGCCGAAGTAAAGATCGGTGATGAGATCGAAGTGATGGTGGTAGAGAAGGAAGACAAACATGGTCACCTGCACCTGAGCCGCAAGCTGGCAAGGGCTGCACGCGCATGGCAGCAGATTGTTGACTTCTACAAAACAGGCGAAGTGGTTACAGGTACCATCACCAGCAAGACCAAGGGCGGTCTTATTGTGGATGTATATGGCCTTGAAACATTCTTACCTGGTTCTCAGATCGATGTTAAGCCTGTTACAGATTACGACCAGTACGTGGGCAAGACCATGGACTTCAAGGTGGTTAAGATCAACGAAACTATCCGCAATGCGGTGGTATCGCACAAGGCGCTTATCGAAAGCGATATCGAGCAGCAGCGTAGTGTTATCATCGGCCAGCTCGAAAAAGGCCAGGTACTGGAAGGTACCGTTAAGAATGTTACCGACTTCGGTGCGTTCATTGACCTGGGCGGCGTAGATGGTTTACTTTATATTACCGATATCAGCTGGGGCCGCGTAACGCACCCAAGCGAAGTATTGCACAATGGCCAGAAACTGAATGTGGTGGTTCTCGACTTCGACGACGAGAAGAAACGCATCAGCCTCGGCCTGAAACAGCTCACTCCGCACCCATGGGACAACCTGCCTGCTGAAATAGTAGAAGGCGCCCACATTAAGGGTAAAGTGGTGAACATTGAAGATTACGGTGCATTCCTCGAAATTATGCCGGGCGTAGAAGGCCTTGTACACGTTTCTGAGATAACATGGTCTTCACAGCCTATCAATGCCAAGGAGTTCTTCAAACTGAACGAAGAGCACGAAGCAGTGGTAGTAACCCTGGATAAGGATGAGCGCAAAATGAGCCTCTCTATCAAGCAGATGACACAGGACCCATGGGATACAATCGAAAACAAATTCCCTGTCGACAGCCGTCACCAGGGTACTGTTAAGAACATCACTCCATATGGCGTATTTGTGGAACTGGAAACCGGTATCGGCGGCATGATCCACATCAGCGACCTGAGCTGGATCAAGCGTTACAATCACCCAAGTGAATTTGTGAAAGTTGGCGATAAAATTGATGTGGCTATCCTGTCTATCGACAAGGAAAACCGCAAACTGGCCCTCGGACACAAACAACTGGAAGAAGATCCATGGAATACATTCGAAACTGTGTTCCCGATCGGTTCCATACACGAAGGCAGCGTAACCCGCAAAGACGACAAGGGCGCTACTGTACAGTTGCAGTACGGCCTCGAAGCTTACTCACCGGCACGCCACCTCCGCAAGGAAGATGGCACCAATGTAGAAGCCGAAGAAACACTGCCGTTCATGATCATCGAATTCGATCGTAACGACAAGCGTATCATGGTTTCGCACAGCAAGGTGTGGGAGCAGGTGAAGAACGAAGAAAAAGAAGCAGCACGCAAAGAAGCGACTGCCGAGGGCGAAAAAACCAAGAAGCAGGTAAAGAACATACAGGCTAAAGTTGAGAAATCAACCCTTGGAGATATCGGCGCCCTTGCAGCCCTGAAAGACAAGATGAAGAAGGAAGAAGATGATGCTTCTGCTGCTGAATAATTGATTAAATGTTTAATGAAGAAAACCACTCGTTTTTGCGAGTGGTTTTTTTTATATTTAATGGAATAAAGACTTTGTACCCACTGGTACAATGGTCTCCCGTTGTACTGATCTCCTTTTCATCAATAAAGTAATAAAGCTGAAATTTTGTATTGTCGCGACCGTGTCTCAAAAACCACTTCAGCCACAAATTTAGATCAGCAGTTTACGGACACAGCGCACTATGATTCCTCAGCCTCGAAATTCCCGATCTATAAGATGCCTATATATCCAGCCAAAAATAAAAATGCTAAATAATTGGCATATGGCAAACGTTTTTACCTTGTTCATTTGCTCTATAAACCACAAACGTTCCTGTGAGAAAAACAACTCAGACTGTTCAGAATATATTTTAAATATATATTTATTTACTATATTATTTCCATCTCCTTATAAGCAATGGCGTGATATTTTATATTTGCAAGTAATTCTGATATAGACTTATACCTAAAAACATCAGAAACTTTCACTTCGTACCCCAGCGATTTGGTCATCCGGTGAGATGCCTTTATCGCTAATATAGAGTTGCCTCCTATCCTGAAAAATTCATCGGTAATCCCTATCCGCTCCACACCAAGCACTTCCTGCCATATCCTGCATAAAGTTGTTTCTACCTCGGTAACCGGCGCACTATATCCTTCGTCAAACGATCCAAAGTCAGGGTCCGGCAATGCCCGCCGGTCTAGCTTGCCATTTACAGTTATGGGAAATGATTCCATAGCAACCATTGTGGCTGGTACCATATAAGATGGCAATCTTTCGGATAATTGCCTTATTATTTCTTCTTTACTTAACTGGTTCAGGTAGGGTATATTATGATCATTCCATGTTTTCCACTTTGAATCACCACCCGGCGCTTCATCAATTACAAACCGGTTGTTGATGATCTGCCCTTCCCCTTTTACCCTTATCAAAACATCATAACGGTACTTACTCAGCTCATTGACATAACTACCTGTTCTTGGTAATACTGTTACCTCTATTTTCTCATTCCGCTTCGTTAACTTCCTGAAATATTCCGGACTGATTAATAATTCATTCTCCTTTAATGCTATCTGATCTATTTCCCTCTGGCCCCAGGATTCGCCCTTGTAGGCAAACCGGTCTTTTATCAGCTCTTTATGAGCTTCGAAATTCCTGATATCACCCAGAAAAACAGATCCGCCTGCCGACAACTTTGCCAGCGCCTGCTCCAGCATCTCTTCAAAATATCCTATACCCGGGAAATACTGGCATACCGAATTGATGATTATTGTATCATAGTATTCCCCCATTGGCAGCTCGTCTATCTGATCAGCCTTTAAATGGTAAAACGACGTTTTGTTCTCTTTATCTCTCAGCCGTTCCTTATGCCTGCGGATTACCGATTGCGAAAGGTCCAGTCCTGTATAGATCTGAACATCATCTAACAATGGATACATCAATAATCCCGAACCTACACCAACCTCCAGTACCCTGCGGGGGTTAAGGCTTTTAATAATGTCTGTTATACACTGCTGCCACAACAGCATCTCAGGTATCGGTATCGGCCTACCGGTAATATAACTGTTCCAGCCTGTGAAATCAGTTTCAACCTTATCTTCACTAACTGCCTTTTCATATTCAGTGTCATACAAATCCTCCCAGCCTTCCAGTATTTCAGCATCATTTGACGATTGCCAGCTGGTGTCCTGAACATAATAACCCACTAAATACTTTTCAATGCCTGCTTCTGTTTTCCTTTCCTTTACCAACACACAGTTTTGCTTTATCCCGCTGATCCGGGATAAAGCATGCTCTATCTCTCCCAATTCTATCCGGTAACCACGGATCTTTACCTGATCATCATTCCGGCCTATAAACTCCAGATTCCCATCCGGCAACCAGCTTACCATATCTCCGGTCTTATACAACCTGATATATCCCTGTGCCTGGTCTGCCTCCGTTGCAAATGGATTAGGGATAAACCGATCTACGGTCAGTTCCGGCTGGTTCAGATAACCCCGGGCTATACCTGCTCCGCCTATATATAATTCTCCTGACACACCGGTTGGTACCGGTATCATGTCCTGGTCCAATACATAAACACGTCTGTTATTAATCGGCGACCCTATGGGTACATTCACCGCAGTTATAGGCGCTTTCAGTTCAAAAGTACAGGTAAATGTTGTGCCCTCTGTTGGCCCATATCCATTCAGCAAATGCTCTGGCTTTGACGGACTTGTTATTATTTTATTGACTATATTCCGGTCCAGTGCTTCTCCGCCTATGAGCAAATACTCCAATCTGCTAAATACTTCATTATCCGCATAATACACACTTTCAAACAATGTCTTGGTCAGCCACATTACTGATATGCCATTGATCGAAATAAACTTTCTGAACCTGGATATATCCGAAACCAGGTTTCTTACATCTGCAGGTATAATTAACCGGTGGCCTTTAAGCAACGGAGTCCATAACTCAAATGTTGTCGCGTCAAATACGGGTGATGATAAAAATGCAAATACAGAATCTGGTGATAGGTCTATATAATCATTATAAACAAGACTTAATACTGATCTATGTTCCACCATTACACCCTTGGGCCTGCCTGTTGTCCCTGATGTATAAATCACATAGGCAAGGCTTCCGGATTTGCTTTGTATAGATAGGTTGGCTGATGATTCTTTACTGTATGATGCTTTTGGATTGTCTATAAAAATTACTTTATCCTCTGGCAACTGTATACTGTTTGCTTTCATCGGTTCACTTTGGCTCAATATCAGTTCAGCACCGCTGTCTTCCAGCATATATTCTATCCTTTCCTGCGGATAGTTAGTGTCTATTGGCAAATAAGCGCCACCTGCCTTCAGAATCGCTAATATACCTGTTACCATTTCCAGGCCCCGATCTGAATACAGGCCGATCAGCGTATCGGCGGCCAGCGGCCGTTTCTCCTTTTGTTCATAATGCCTTCTGATGTGTCTTGCCAGTTGGTTACTCCTTTCATTGAGTTGATTATAAGTCAGTTGCTGACCTTCATATACCAGGGCAATAGTATCAGGCGTTAGCTCCGCCTGGGTCTCAAATACCTCATTGATCGTCTTGTCTAAAGGATAGGCTTTGTCCGTGGCATTCCACTCATAAACAATCTTGTGGTATTCTTCTGCGTCGAGAATGGAATAATCTGATACAAGTATTTTTTTTATTATTTATATAATTGGTTAGTAATTCTCTGAACGAACTAATAATACGGCTAACAGGTTCTTTACCATAAAGGGCAACCCGATATTCAAATTTAAATTTTATATTATCAGCAACGTCTTCGTCATATAATAAGCCGATATCATAGAAACTCTTGTCACTAATATTAATATCAACCGGAAACACTTCAGCATCCAATAACTTAATTTGTAAAGTACTTAATTGTGTTTGTCCAAAACAAACATTAAAAAAAAGATCAACTCCTTCATTTCTTATTTTTCTTTGATCAAGAATAATATTTGTATACGAATATCCCAGGTATTTTCTACCCTCTTTCCTTTGCACGCCTAAAAGATTTATAACTTCATCCAAGGAATTTACATCATCAAATTCAAGCTTAAGCGGCAAATTATTGACAAAGCATCCTATAACATGCTCAAATCCACGGGAACGGGTATTACATGGATAACTCAATAATATTTTCTTCTGGTTACTATATTTAGATAGTATAAGTCCCCAGATTGCCGACAATATTATAAAAACAGTAGTATGTTTTTCCCGTGCCAGTTTCCTCAACTTAACTGAATAACAGGGATTCAAGTCGAAATGAATGAACCCTGCAGTTTTATCCTGTTCAATGCCACCTTTATCTGAAATTGAACTTTCCGGGAGTTTAGGTAAATTAATTTTCAACGGAATATCACCTATAAGGTCAATCCAATACTGTTGTGCGTTTGCATTATAAGTATCTGTTAGTAGCCTTTTTTCGCATTCTACTGCATCCGTAAAACATTTATGAACTTCAAGTGATAAAGTATTACCATTTTTTAATTGGCCATAGGCATCAGATATTTCTGAGCACATCTGACGAGCGGCAATCAGATCGAATAGTATATGCTGTGCTACAAAAACAAAGTAATATTCCTGTTGGATGGAACTGTTACTTCTTATCAAATAAAATTTCATTAATACTCCACCTCCCACTTTAAAAGGTGTCGAAAGTATTTCCTTTATCCGGGATTCAATTGACTGGCCTATGTTCAATACAGACGCATCGAAAAATTCATTTATTGTAAAGTCTCCATAGTAACAGGATTGACCATCTTCCGAATATTGCGAATGAATTACTTCATTCCGCTTAATAAATATTTCGCACGCTTGCTTGAATAAATTTACTTCAAGATTTCCAGATATTCTGTTAACAAACGAAACAGTATAGGTATTATCAAGTGGATCAAGTGTCCATTCGAGAAAAAATCTTTTTTGGAATTCAGAAATTGGTATTTGTTTGAGATTAGTACCTGGCATTAAAATATAATTTTATACACATAAAATAATTATCGTTCACAAATAATTTTAAAATAATATTAGCTCTATCAAATAAATAATTATTAAATAATAGAATTATTTTATTTAAACTCCTGCGATCGCAATGTTTAATTGCTGAAAATTGTTTTAATCTCACAATACTAATAGTAAAAAATCATTTTCACAAAAATTTATTTAAAATAAATATCTTCCTTTTGAAAAACTGATTTTCTACCTGTTTATTTAACTATTGGCGAAATAAGGTATCATTTGCTACATCAAACAATTTATCCGATTAACAATAGGCTAATCATTTATTACCTGAATGTTGTTTACCAATTCACTTTCCAGGTTACAGCCATGTAGCCGGTTAGCCTAAATAATTAATCATGTTTGCTAGTTTAAATATCTAGAGGTAATTTCTCGCTACCGAGAATCCGAGGTATTTTTTTCAGAATAAAATAACCAGTGTTTAAAAACCAAATAACTAACAACAAAATGCTAAAGACAGAACAAATGATAACTTTATCACACTATTCATCAAGTAGCATCACCTCCTCTACCCTTCCCGAATAAAATTGATTAAACGCTAAAGCCCCTTCACTGTTTTTCATAGCACTGCCGGTGTTTACCTGGCTGCATTGCATACCATTATTAAACGCAGTAATGATATTTTTCTGCACCCTTAGCACCAAGTGGTTTTCGGTATCTGTGCGCAGATCGAAGATAACACTGTCGCACCAGTGGACGCCGTTGCCATATGTAAAAGCATACTCATTAAGCTTGTCTCCATGCTGACGCATAAAGAAACCGCAATTCGGCGTGGCCTTGGCAGCAGTTGAAAAAACCACCTCATTTTTTTTCAGCTTTGACGGATCAAGACTAATCAATAATTCTAATGTAAATCTATCACCCAGGTCAAGCTGATACTTGTCAACCATATACCGCCTGAATCCATCAAGGTAATCAGAATACATTACCCTCCGGCCATTAGGCAGTCTGCGTGATTTCTGTTTCACAGGTTCTAAAAACACAAGGCTGTGATCGGGCATCTCATCCCTTATTTCTGTGTTTTGCGAAAGTAGTGTTACTATCGAATCTGAATATTCCCAGACGTTTACTGCGTCATAGATTACCGGGTACCGGGTCTTGCCTGCCATATGCATCAGTTCATCAAAATCAGACCTTAGAAATAATTCGGTAGAACCAGGTATATTAAGCGGATTATAATAATTGCCAGCAGCATAGTAATAACTTTCAAAGTCTTTAGAAATAATGATCACGGTATCATGTTCCGGCACATGCTTTTTGATAAAGGCTATCTGATCCTTATACTCCTTTGCTGCAGTATTATCATTAAGTATAGTATTGTTGGCAGCAAGGGTGTGGATATCTGGTGCAAAATATACCATAGAGAGTGCACCATCGGCCAGAAACAAAAAAGGAATGAAAAAGAACAACAGAATCTCGTGATACCTGATTTTAAAACCATTGGTTCCGGGGGTTATTTTATTGCAGAAGATACCGGCAATTATTATTGCCGGATACATGACAATCATCAGGGTAAGATCGTAGGAGCGGCCCTGAAAATAAGTAAACAGGCCCATACCCAATATAACCAGGAAGGCTATAACAGGCACTGAAGGATCTGCTGTTTTTCTGATTCCACTTACCACATAAATGGCTGCAATTATATACACAACAGCTACAACATTCCAGAAGTGAAGGGCAGTCATTGGCAGCATAAAATACCCCGAAATATAAAACTGCTTCTGAAACGCAGTAAACCTTGCCAGTTCAGGCCAGGTACCCGAATTCAATCTGGTAGAAACAGCGAATATTGCCAAAAGTAAAAACAGGGCACCGGCCATCCATGCAGCATAAACCGTTATCCTGTTTAAAGCCGATCTGGTATCGGGAGCATAATGAATGGCCGCAATTGCCAGGCCGGCACATGCCGCGCCAAAAGCAACAAGGCCACTGTCGAGGTTCCATAACAGGCCAAGGGATGCTGCCACAGCCAGAACAGGCAGAAGAAAACGCCGGCCTGACCTGCCGGCATAAAGGAAACAGGAAAACAAGTAAAAAACAAGACATGGGAAAAACAACCTGATTGGCCAGTACTGAAAATAATAACTGGGGTTGGAAGCTTCCTCAAATCCCACTCGCAAATGCCAGTATTGCCAAAACAGCAGGCTAAAAAAAACAACCAGTGCAAAAAGATTATTGCGTATTATTTTCTTAATTGCCAGGTAGAGAAAAAGGTAACTCAATCCGTTCAAAACAGCCATAGTGGCCGTAAACTTTTCTATGGTGAGGCCAGTAATGCTGAAGAGGGGTTTCAGAATCCATGCATAAAGGCCGTACTGAGCGTTAAAATCTACCAGCAGCGATTTACCTGCAAATACCTGTGTTACGGAATAGAAGACAGCATTGGTCTCCATATGTGTACCAAAATTCTGATCGGAAAGATGAAAGGTATTATAAACAATGACCTCATAAATGGCAAAACCTGCAAAGCACCATGCAGCAGCACCCATGATATTATTGAATATCTTAGCCGGTACTTTAGCCTTGCCAAGCAGGAATAGATAGGCAAGTAATCCATATACAATCAGCGCGAAAATTGTGTATTTGCCGCTTAGTAATTCTTCAAAAAAATAGGTGTTGACTTTATCATGGAGTTTGGTTTGTTTAAGTGGTTCGTTAAGCATTACCACCAGGTAAATCAGAAACACAGCAAATGCCACATAGTTTATAGAACGCGCAAAGCCAGGGTTATTGATAAAGAATTCTTTCTTTCTGCTCACCAGTGAATAGAACATAAATACAAACACCGGCATCAGCAGAATAAACAGCTGGAACTGTGTTCGCTCCACCGGCTCAGGATGGAACATAGTGATTCTGAAAATAGATAAAGGGGCAGCAGCATTTTTTATTGCATCAATGTCGGGAGTATATAAGCAATACACCAGGCCTGATACTATGCAAAGAGCAATAACTGTTAATGCCAGTGAAATTATGCCAACTGCAAGGCTGGCACTCAGACTGGTATTTGCAGTTTGAATGGGCTCATTTAATAATGCCCCCCCTTTAGCACTGCCGGTTTGTTGCTGCTGTTTTTTTTCTTCATGTACCATCTTGTGGTAATGATAATAAGTATTGTTTATTGCCCCAAATTAAAATCCAGTTGGCATTATAAAAAAAATGTTAAACTGCTTGGCTGCATAATTGGTATTTTCCTATGCAATTTTCAAGGCAGTCTGTCCGACTCTATTATTCCTGTAATAAAATTCAAACAGCGTATTACATTGCTTTCAATCCTTTACTTTTGTACAGAAAATCCATTGATATGCGCTATATCTGCCTGCTTCCCATCATTTGCATTCTAATTCTTACCGCTTGCAATGATCAGGAACATTCGAAAAAAGCCTATAACTCGGGCGAGAAGCCTGTAGCTACAAAATTGCCGGTAAACAGCAAACTGGATAACGCGGGCACTTCCATGATAATCAATCTGGTAACAAAGTATTATGGGCTCAAAAATGCCCTTGTAGCTACTAAGTCGGGTGAAGCCGACAGCGCTGCACTGAAACTGGATGTAATGGCTGGTCTTTTTTTAACCTATCTGGAATCAGACAGTGTCCACCGTCCCGTTCTAAAGCCTTATTTAGATACTATAAAAACCCAGTCGGAATTAATATTTGCCATACATGATGAAACCTGTGAAAAACAACGACTGGCTTTTGGTCTGATTTCAAGTGCATTTTACGGATTAGTGAGGCAGGCCGACCTTAAAAACGCAGGCATTTACCATCAATATTGCCCTATGGCTTTTAATGAAAAAGGAGCAAGCTGGCTAAGTGAAGAAGCAGAAATAAAAAACCCCTATTTCGGCAAAAAAATGATGGAATGTGGTGAAGTACTAGATAGCCTCTGATACGACTTTATGGTAATAAACCGAACAAAAGCTTTCAGATATAAGGCGCATTCAAACCTTAATTTCAACAAACTGTATTGCATAAATTATAACACGCCAGACAACGAAAAAATTTAGACACCTAAAGATATACCGAAAAACTATCACCAACTATGATGCAGTTTCATAAATCTGTCCTGATATGTCTTACTCTATTTTTCTTCTCGCTGGTTCTGCCGTCCTTTGTATGTGCCCAGTCTGTAACACTCAGTGGTTACCTGCGCGATGCTGCTTCGGGTGAATCGATAATAGGCGGTACTGTTTTTATAAAGGAGGCTGACCTTGGTGGACAAAGCAACAGTTATGGCTTCTACTCGGTATCTGTAAAACCCGGCACTTATACTGTAATATTCTCGTATGTCGGTTACAGCCCCATTAATCTCCAGATGGACCTAAGCAGTAACCTCGCTTATAATGCTGAACTGAAAAGCTCAACTACATTAAATGAAGTAAGTGTATCAACAAAACGGAAAGATGAAAATGTAAAAAATTCGGAGATGGGCACGGTTACATTGTCCCTGGAGCGGATAAAAACACTGCCGGTGCTTTTCGGCGAGGTTGATATCCTGAAAACACTGCAATTGCTGCCAGGGGTACAATCAGCGGGTGAAGGAAATTCAGGATTCTATGTTCGGGGAGGCGGCCCTGATCAGAACCTGGTATTGCTTGATGATGCTGTGGTGTATAATACCGGCCATTTGTTTGGGTTCTTTTCTATTTTCAATTCAGATGCTATCAAGGATGTAACACTGATAAAAGGAGGCGCCCCGGCCAATTATGGTGGCAGGCTGTCCTCAGTAGTCGATGTATATATGAAGGAAGGCAATATGAAAGAGTTTCATGCCGAAGGGGGCATAGGGCTGATTGCTTCCCGCCTTTCGCTGCAGGGGCCTATTAAGAAAAATAAAGGCTCGTTTATAGTCTCTGGCAGGCGCACTTATATTGATTATGTAGCACGGCCCTTTGTAAGTGCGCTTAAAACTTCAGGTTATTATTTTTACGATGCCAATCTTAAAGCCAATTATATACTGGGCAAACACGACCGGGTATACCTGAGTGGGTATATGGGCCTGGATAAATTCAAATATACCAGTTCAAACGGTCATTTCAGCGCTAATATACCCTGGGGAAATACAACTGCCACTGCCCGCTGGAATCATCAATTCACCGACCAGCTGTTCTTAAACACTACGGCGGTTTACAATGCATACAATTTCGCATCCAACTTCAATGAGAATGAATACGGCGTAAGGCTATCTTCCGGAATAGAGGATTATAATGCCAAAAGCGATCTGGATTATTACAGCAGCTTCCATCACCACTTTAAGGCTGGTATCGCCTATACTCATCACAAATTTATTCCTAACCAGATATCCGGGCGCATAGATACAATTGTTCTTCAACCAGATAATTCGCTCATCAAGTATGCTCATGAAGCCGGAGCCTACCTGCTTGATGACTTTGACCCGGCAAAATGGTGGAAAATCAACATAGGCCTCCGCTATTCCTGGTTTGAGCAGGTGGGTCCATATACGGGCTACAATTTCGATCAGTTCCACAATCCAGTTGATACGATACATTTCTCTAAAAATCAACCGGTAAAAACCTATTCGGGATGGGAGCCACGATTTAATATGCGCTTTACCCTCAATGAAAATTCATCAGTAAAGACAAGTATCTCCCGAACGTACCAATATCTGCACCTCGTATCCGACAATGGAAGTACCCTCCCTACCGATGTGTGGGTACCCAGTACTTACATTATAAAGCCTGAAATTGCCTGGCAATACTCTGCCGGCTACTTCCGCAATTTCCTGGACAATAAGCTGGAAACATCTGTTGAGCTCTATTATAAAGACATGCAGAATCAACTGCAATATAAAAACAGTTATGTACCTAATAATCTGATTGATCCTGAATTATCCTATGTTACCGGAAAAGGCACTTCATATGGCGCTGAATTTTTTGTAAATAAAACACAGGGCAAATTTACCGGATGGGTTGGCTATACCCTATCGTGGACCAATCAGATATTCCCTGACCTTAACAATGGACAGATGTTTCCTGCCAAGTACGACCGCCGACATGATGTTTCAGTAGTAGCAAGCTATCAAATAAATAAAAAATGGAACGTATCATCGGTATTTGTTTATGGCTCCGGCAATGCAATCACGCTCCCGACAGCGTATTATTTTATAGGCGGCCAGGTACAGGAGCAATTCAGCAAAATAAATGCTTACCGCGAACCCGCCTACGACCGGCTCGACATAGCTGCCACATATACCCCCCAACCTGCCAAACCTCACAAATGGCAAGGAAGCTGGACCTTTTCTATTTATAATGTTTATGATCGTAAAAACCCTTATTTCCTTTATGTAGACAGTGAAGGTACAGTGGGCAGCACTTCAGGCGTAAAACTAACCGTTTATGAGGTTTACATATTACCAATTTTACCTAGTGTGACTTACAATTTTAAATTTTAAAGAATATAATTAATATTGTGTGTTTTTTAGCTGTAATTGCAAAGCCTATTTTTGGTACTGATATTTTTTCTCATAAATAAATTAATAGCAAGGCTCTAAGTTTCTGAAGATACTGGTTTTTTGAACGATATCTATAATCATACAGCCCATTAAATATAATGTTAATTTTATTATTTTACCGCCTTAGTATATATAATATATTTTACAACCTTCCAAGTTCATTTTATTTTGAATCGAATTAAACCTCTGACTATTCAGATGGTCATACAAAAGTAAAAGATTCAGTTTTTTGGTAATTAGTTAATTATTTGCACTATTTTAGTGCAAATAAAGATCAAAAGTCAAAAATTGCGATTTTTTATTTTTGAATTAATTATCTATTTCTAATAACTTTTACTATATTTACAGTTCAATATTATTGCATTAAATTGAAAATATGCAGTTGCATTATCTATATTTCAAATTCAATTTAAACAATAATTATCCATAATTCTATCATTAAACAGCTTATCACCTTTATTAATATACCAGCTCCAAACAAGTCATTAATTGAATATTGCCATTGCATATAAATAATTTATTATTTTATTTTTTTAAATTTAAAATTGAATAAATGGAAACAAACCTCCAAAAGCATACAGCTAAGCATGCAAATATTTATGCACACGAGTTGGATCTAACACCAAAACATCCGGTATTTCCGCCAGATTATCTGGAAGATGAGAAGTACATATTTCTTGATCCGGTACCAACTTACATCAGAGTAAGCAATAAGGAGTTTTCACATGTTGAGGTAGATATTAAAGAAGGAAATGCACCTTGCCAGGTATGTTTCCTGACTGGGGAAGGGCATATGGAAAAAGATTTTGTATGGATTGGTGAATCTAAATCTATTAAGATTCCTTATCCCGAAAGTGGTGTTTGTGATGTTTATTTTTTAAGAAAACTAAATAAAGGCTTCTGTAAAGGCAATTACAAATTTACAAAAGAATAATTTTATGACCCTTAGGTATTGTAAATGAATAATCCCCGCAAACTGCGGGGATTATTCATTTACAATACCTGACAATATAAAGCGCTTACAATTTATAATCTACCTATTGTAATCCGCTGATGAAGAATAAGAGAAGAATGGCTAAGGCACGGTAGAAACCGTGCCTCTGTTGCCATGCTTTTATTATTCAAAACCTAAACCATGAATAACTAACTCACTATTAAACCACATGACAAAGGTATACAGCCGCCTATACATGTATAATGATTGCTGTCATCAAATATCCTGATTGTAGTCAGTAATATTCAATACTGCAAATAACAAACATGCTGGTCTGATCAAACCCGAAAAAATAAAATCAAATATAATTACTTAACAACATTATGAACTAACTGTTTGTTGATGTTTATCAATACTTTGATTGATAAAGGTCATTTGATTCCATCTCAGCAATTATTAATATCGTGGCCTGAATCATAGCATATGAGAAACTTATCCTGGATTTTTGCTCCTTTGTTTCTGCTGCAGGTAAATAATGCCAATGCCCAGAATGCATATAATTTCAATTTCAATCATTCTCTTTGGGACAGCAGTGCGCACCAGAAAATGACAGCTGTGTGTACTCCATCCTATTCTGATCATACCTTTATATTTGGTAAAATAAAGATCACTCGACCTGTTTGTCATTTCGATAAACAATGTGGATTCATTTTTAATGATACTTCCAATTTCATTCAATCAGGGTCATATACCATTGAGCTTTATACAGAACTCGACAGCATAAGTGGCTACCGCAAACTTATAGATTACAAAAACCTTTCTGTTGATATGGGGTTATATGACAATGACGACGCCTGTACCTTCAGGGGGCCCGGTACTGTATCCGGCGATCTTTTTACCAGAGGTGCTTATGCATTTGTAGTAATTACCCGTGATGGGGCAACCAAAACCGTAAAGTTGTTTGTAAATGGATCCTATGTGGATGGCTTTAATGATGCAGATTTCGATTATGCGGTATACGATGCCAGTAAAACCCTACGTTTCCTGCAAGACGATAATTATTCGACAGGAATGGAATGCAGCTCTGGAAATATAGCAATGCTCACCATTTATAATACAGCAATTGATGATGGAACTGTTAAAAGTCATTATGCAGCCCTTCCTGAAAGCCTGAAAATAAAAGCCGCAGAACCAATAAAGAAATAACAACTAAAGAAATAATAAAAAATAATATTTTGTCCAAATCCGGAATTGAATTCCGAATTCGGACAAAATTAATCTACTTTTGTGCCTATGATTAAGCGCATAGCTGCGGATAAAATAAAGCAACTAGCAGCATCTTTTAAGGCAATAGCGGTAACTGGTCCCAGGCAATCTGGTAAAACAACGCTGGTAAAAGACCTGTTTAAGGAGAAACCTTATGTGTCACTGGAGAACCCCTACTCCAGGCGGTTTGCGTTGGAAGATCCCCGTGGTTTTCTGACTCAATATAAAGATGGTGCTATATTGGACGAAGTGCAGCGGACTCCTGAAATTTTCTCGTATTTGCAGGAAATACTGGATAACAGGAATACGCCAGGTCTATTCATTCTTACAGGCAGCAACAATTTTCTGCTGCAGCAAAACATTGCCCAAAGCCTGGCTGGACGTGTAGCTTTTATGAACCTGCTGCCTTTTAGCTTAAAAGAACTGTATCATGGGAACTTTGCAATCCTAAATGAAAACGAATTGATGGTTAAAGGATTCTACCCACCTGTTTGGGCAAATAAAATACCATCGCAAGATTGGTACCCAAACTATATCCGAACTTATATAGACAGGGATGTGAGGCAGATAAAAAACATAACCGACCTGGTTGTTTTTGAGCGCTTTATGCACCTGCTGGCCGGGCGCGCAGGGCAGCAACTCAATTTATCTTCACTGGCTGTTGAAACAGGTGCAGACTCAAAAACTATTCAATCATGGATCGGCATACTTGAAAGCAGTTTTATCATTTATTTGCTGAAACCCCACTACCGGAATTTCAATAAAACACTGGTAAAAACCTCCAAGCTCTATTTTTATGATACCGGGCTGGTGTGTTCCTTACTGGGTATCACCAGCCCTGCCCAGTTGGCATCCCACCCTGTTCGCGGCAGCCTGTTTGAAAACATGGTAATAACGGAAATGATAAAACAGCGGACCAATTCCGGATTACCCATAAATCTCTATTACTGGCGCGATAAAACAGGTCATGAAATAGATGTGATCATTGATGAGGCTGGAGATCTGACACCCATTGAAATTAAGGCTGGCAAAACCATAAATACAGAATACTTTAAAAACCTTATATATTGGAATAATCTGAATGAAAGCAGCAAGGGTTATTTGCTTTATACTGGCGATGAGCGGCAGGTTAGGAGCAATGGGATTGACGTGATGGATTGGAAACAATTCATCCACGACTGATTATTTCTTCTCCTTCTTTTTCACCCCAAAATCAATCCGGTAATAGAATATGGGCAAAAACCCTAACTGGTACTGATAATAGAATGGGTTCTTCCCCAGTTGTTGCAGGCCATAGCTGTAGGTGGCGTCCAGAATGTTCTGTGTGTTGAAAATGTTTACCAGGTCAAGGGCTATCTCATGGGTTACCTTTTTCGAGTTGAAGCGCACACCCAGTTTCAGGTCGGTACGAAAGTAGTTTTTGAATTGAAGGGTATTCCGCTGGCTGTCTACAACAATTGCATCATTCTGTAATTTAGACTGTGCAGAATCAAGGGGAGAATATAATTTACCGCCTATGAAAGTAACCTTGATTCCGGTTATTAATGTGCTGTAGGCGCCAAGTTTGGTTTCATAACCACCCAGCAGATTAGTTGCAAAATGGCTGTTGTAATCTGTATTTCGGTAAACACCATCATTTCCTTTTGCCTTAGAATCGAACAGCGATCCGCTGGCTAAAAAATAAAATCCACGACTGAACCGCTTTTCCACCGTTGCCTCTATGCCGTAATTATAACCAGTACCGGCGTTTTTAAGCGGCCCCGGAAAATCGCGCGAATAACCTGATCCCTGGTCCAGTGCAGAAAAGGATGACCCTACCCTGTCTTCAATAGGTACATTAAAAAGGTATTGGGCATAGGTTTCCATTTTCAGACGGATATCCGTTGAGATGTTCTTATCATAACCAATTACAAAATGATGGCTGCGGATGAAACCCACATTATAATTCTGCATGATTTTGCTGGTATCTATAGCGAAATACTGGTACAATTGCATCAACTCACTGTGCAGGCCGTAACCTGCCGTTATTACATTGTTTTCATTAATGGTCCACTTCATGCCCAGGCGGGGCTCCAGCGACTTAGACTGGTTGTGGGTAAGGTATTGGGCATGGATGCCTGCTGTAAAGGTTAGCTGATCGGATGGCCGGTATTTATACTGGATATAGGCCTGTATCAGATCTGTATTCCCCACAAAATTTTCGCGGTGCTGCCAGTCTTGAGCTGTTACGGGGTATTGCCTGCTGCTGTCGGTAAGGTTGAGGTGATATAAATTATTGAGTATGCCGAATTTCAGGGTTTGTTTTGAAGATAGCTTTTTATTCAGGAACCAATGTGCAACAGTAGTTGAAGTTATAAAACGATAACCCAGGATATTCTTCAAAGAATCTAA
>Ga0214164_1000553_pt1 | contig 24439 bp, 35 predicted proteins | sample TroBogepilimnion_13_FD_153003 | JGI IMG/M metagenome (GOLD analysis project Ga0214164, IMG submission 153003) | Freshwater microbial communities from Trout Bog Lake, WI - Practice 03JUN2009 epilimnion v4 | ecosystem: Environmental > Aquatic > Freshwater > Lake > Epilimnion/Euphotic zone ...
TTACCTCATACCACTCATCATGATACTTATACATGATATAATTATCTGGGTGAGACTGATTTTTAGTGTATATATCGAAACGAATATAATCAGCTAAAGAATCTTCACCAAAACGATATGAATCATGAACTTCAATAGTATGTGATAGATAATTCTTACAAACTGATCCTAATGTATCAAGTGAGCGGTTTAAATAATCTATTTCTGATTTAGTAAAGTTCTGACGAAGTTCTTCTATTAATTTTTCATCATGTATATCATCACTTATTTCTTGGTAATTTAATTCTTCAAACAGCTTCAGGTATTTCATAACATATATATTAATTTCATAACATATATATTAATTTCATAACATATATATTGTTGTTAGCACTAATTTTATCAATCTTTTCAATTTGTAAAACTATCTGATATAGTAGATCGTAGTTGTATCATATATGTGATTATATAAGTATGTAGTCACATATAAATTATTGTTGCATATATAATAATAATCCGGCGAATAATATGTTGCGTCTACTGAATCTCCACTAACACAATCAAAGTCACTAACCCATGCCGTATTATTAATATCATCTGATGTTACAACTATACAAGCAACACAATTACCCAATGTATTTATAGTTACTACCAAACTTTACCTCATATTATTATAGTAATAACATTAGGATGTACTATAGTTCCATATCCGGTCCAACAAAACATATAGTAGCATTTGTTCCAGAATTTACATTGATACAATCATCTCCTGATGTAGAGTATCCAGCCCAGTAACTTAGGGATATAGGTGATATAAACCAACATGTATCACAGTATGATTGTTATGGTTATTATCAATTTCTTTGATTGTTCCACTACTAAGAAACACTTGGTGAGTTTGTGTTAATAGTGACATATGGAACATATGCTGATTGACTCAAAGAAAATGAAAGATAAAACTGAGTTGGATTTATCATATCGGCAATAGTAACGTTATATAATTTCTTTTTTTGTATTCTAAAAAGTCATGTTTTACATCAGGTAGTTTAAGTGTGTTTTAGTGTTTTCGGAAACACTTGATACTATTAGGTTTTTTGAAATCGGCATAACTCAAAAAATTTTCAAAATTTCCACGATTTTATATAATAATTTATTATATTTGTGTTTATTACCTATATTAGTCTGAATCTTTGGTAATATTGATAGATTATTATAGTAAAGTATGATAGATAAGTATGTAGAATATTTAAGGATATTGGGTTATCATTATTTAATTAATAATGGTGCATGTTACTATATGAGTAATTATAATAAAATTGTTATATTAAAATATACTGATAGTGAATTGTTTTTTTATTTTTATTATGATGTGAATACTAATTATAAGATGAATATAGAGGAGTTTAATAATAAGTATTTATCTATTATTCGTGATTATAAGTTGTCTTGTTTATAATTTATTATGAATAGGATAATGAATGGATATTTTATTTAATCATGATATTGGTTCTGGGTTAAAGGATTGATGTGAAAATTGAAGTTTGAGTTTGATATAATTTAAGCTGATTATAAGTTAGAGATTATAGACTTGTAATCATGTTTATTTTATTTGCTAATTGCGAATCTTTTTCTGTGATGTTTCCTGTATCATGTGTGTTTAACCAAATATCTACGATATTATAAGTATTTTTCCAAGTAGGATGGTGTTGTAACATTTCAGCTTCTTTAGCAACTTTGGTCATGAATTGAAATGCTGATTTGAAGTCATTAAACTTAAACTTTTTATATAGATGATTATTAATTTTTATCCAACCATCTGGTGTATTAAAATTTTCATATTGTTTTAGGTAATTCATGTAGTATATATTATATTTTATCGTGAGTTATTTTTATTTTGTTTTTTAGCCATTGCTATGGTTAATATAATGGTTTTATATGCATCATGATGTTAGCTATCGTCGTAATAAAATTATAGATGATTTGATTTAATTGTATATATTTTAATATATACAGTGTGAAGATTAAATTATTTGAGGAGTATAATGATCCAACTTATTGGCAGATTACCAAGGATGAGTATGATTCTGTAACAGATGTTTCTTTTCAAGAGGCTCAGGAGTGTTTTGTGGATTTTACTTATGTAGAGTTAAAGGCGATGAATCAATTTTTTGATTTTAAAGAGAGATTTATAGTTCTGCTTTAGATCAAAATTTAGGAACGATTAGTAAGACGAGTTATTATTCATTTTATTCAGAGGATTTAATTATTAATGTGCATAAGTTAGTAGATGAATGGTATTATGTTAAATATTACTCGAAAAAAAATTATGATAAAATTTACTATAAATGTGATCAGTTTGATGGGTTAGAAGATTGTTTAAAAATGATTAAAGAAAATGAAGATTAAATTATTTGAAGATTTTAGTGAAGAGACATATTGGGAGATTTCCAAGTATGAGTATGAGTAATGGTGTGAAAATACACTTACTGTTGATTGGTATAAAAGTAATATAGATTCAATTACTGAGTATGAATTATCTAAAGTAAATGAGTATTTTGATTTTGAATTACAAGAGGAAAAGATTACTCTAGCTAAAGATTATCGTGATGAGTATCTAACCTTAAAAGACCCTATCGTTCATAATATATTGATATATAAACCTATATTAAATAAAGATGGTGAATCTGAATATATCCAAGAAATAAGAGTAGATAAAGTTATAGATGAGTGGTATTATCTTCAATTAACTATATCTGATTATCATTATTATAAATGTGATCAGTTAGATGGGTTAGAAGATTGTTTAAAAATGATTAAAGATAAACATTTTATTTGATAAGACATTTAAACTTTTTGACTTTATATACTATAATTAGTTAAAATAAAAATATGAATTTTAGTTTATTAATTGCAAATTTAACTAATCCGGCTCTTTTGTTTTTCTTTTTAGGTATTGTATCTGCAATCGTCAAAAGTGATTTAGAAATCCCGGAGAATACATCAAAATTCATTTCGATTTATCTTCTTTTTTCAATTGGGTTTAAAGGTGGTCAAGAGTTATCACATTCTCAATTAAGCCCAGAGATTATTTACTCTTGTTTATTTGGATTATTCTTATCTTTAATCATACCTATTTGGACGTTTTTTATCTTGAAAAAGAAGGTTTCTGTGGAAGATGCAGGTGCAATTGCTGCAGCTTATGGTTCAGTTAGTGCAGTGACATTTGTAACAGCGACTTCTTATTTAGAATCTTTAAAATTGACCTTACATGGTCATATGGTAGCTGTCATGGCTCTAATGGAGTCACCGGCAATTATTTCAGGTCTTATATTAATTTCTTTATGGTCTGATTTAAAAATTTCTAAGCGTCAGGTAATCAGACATTCATTAACAAATGGTAGTGTGCTCCTAATTTTAGGAAGTTTATTGATTGGCTATATTGCTACTGCTAAACAAGCAGAGGGTATTAAACCTTTTACTACAGATATTTATAAAGGATTTTTAGCTATTTTCCTATTGGATATGGGTATTTTATCTGGCAGAAAGTTAAAATCATTTTTTCAATTTGGTTGGTTTCCAGTGGTGTTTGCGATTTTAGTTCCTGTGATTAATGGAACCATTTTTGCAATTTTGTCTCAATTTGTAACACATGATATTTCTAATCGTTTTATGTTAGCGGTCTTGGCGGCATCTGCTTCTTATATAGCAGTTCCTGCGGCAATGAAGATAAATGTCACTAAGGCAAATCCGGGTCTTTATTTACCGATGGCTTTAGCAGTAACATTTCCAGTAAATATAACGATTGGAATGCCGATATATTTTTATTTAGTAACTAATTTTTAACATGAAAATTTTTAAAAGAGGTGAATTAGTCTATGTTTCTGGAGGGATTTATGATGTTAGACATAAAGAATCTGGATATGCAGTTATTGTAGATATTATTGATAGACAAACTAAAGAATCTTATTTTGAAAAAGAGATTATAACTGGACGGGGTGATAAAAATACTAAGGTAGATATTGTCTGTGATTTTTTATATGAATCAAAATCTAATGACATAGATGATTTTTTAACAGGTGTTAATTTTTAGAGATTGTTATGATCCTCATCAAATTATCAAAGTTGATTATCAAAAGTATTTAGAATACTATGATAAGAAGTTGGAAAGAATGAATATTATTTTGGATTTGGTTAAAAGATATTCTTTAACATTAGATGAAAAGATAGAATCCATTATAAACTAATTTTCAAAAATTCTATCAATCCAGTAATTTGATCACATTTGTAATGGTTATATCTCCATTTTCTGGTTGGATTAGTCAGTGTCATGATAAACCACTCGTCATGAGTTTTATTAATTTTATATTGATAATTTTCTATTTTAAATAATAATGTTGCACCATCATCATCTAAACTAAATCTATTATGACTTGTTAAATCACGTATAGTATCTTTGATAGTATCTAATTCAACATCAGTAAACTTTTCTAGTTTTTCTATTCTAGATTTATACTCTTCTGATTCAATTCGTTGATAGAATTCGTTATATTCTTCAAATAATTTTAAGTGTTTCATCTTGGAAATGGCATTTTTATATATTTAATGTTTTTTGGCACAAATGTTACATCAATATTATTTTTTGATATATCAATATCAATTAGTATATCAGGATAATTTTCTTGGATTCTTTTTTTAGCAGTTTTTAATATAGATATGATTTTTAAAAATTCATCATCTAATTTTAGATCAAATTTTTCAAAATCAAATGAAAAGTCTAAAAAATTTCTCCTTTCAGTATATTTAAAAGATTTAGCTAAATCTTCTAATTCATAGAAGTAATCAGTTAATTCATCTTTGATATTAACAATCTTTTTAAATTGTGTTAAATACTCTTGATTATGTAGATTTATTTCTTGTTGATTTTTTAGTGATGATTGTATTCTCACAAATCTTTCTTGAGATTTTTCCATCATTTTTATCAAAGCTTCTTCAATATCATTTAACTTATTTTCAACTTTATTTATCATCATTGAGATTGTATCGTGAATAAATTGCTTTTTATCTCTCGATTTAGATAAGTTAGAAAAGGGATTTAAACCAAATTTTAATTGATTTTTCTCTCTTTGAAATGTGCCAAAAGGCCCAAGTAAACTTTTAATTACTAAATTTTCATCTCCTATGGCATTTTGAATATTTTTTGAGATAAACAAATCAAAATCTTTTAATTCAACACTAATTTCTGAAGATATAGTCTGAGATTCAATTTTAATTTCAAGTAAAAAATTTTCTTTAAAAATATCTTTTAATAGTGTAGATAATTCTAAGTTAAGTTTAATGTTGATAGAATTATTATCAACATCTGTTTTCAGAATATATTTAGCAATATCTGGATTTTTAATAACTTCAAGAAAAAGCTTTTTCAAATCTGGTTTTCTTCTAAAAAGATTGAATGCTTCTGATGTTGAGATATAATTCATAGTGTATATATTATTTGCAAGATTCAGAATTATGATCTATCTTTGTGTAACAAAAAGTCGGTAAAATTACCGACTTTTTTTATATTAAGTTATTTACTAACAACTTGGTATTTAACTTGACCATCTACTTCGATTTCTTGATAATATACATTCTCAACGACATAGTAAGTCATATTGTTTAAAACTATAGTTTTGTATCCTTCTGTAAGAGTTGGAACAATTGCTCCTACTGGTGGATCTACGACTTGATATCCGTCATTATAATTTTGATAGAAAACTCCTCCGTAATAGTAATAAGGAAGTCCTCCTAGTGTAAATGACCAGTATCCAGATGGTAAGGTTGTAATATAAAATCCGATTGGAGGAAAAAAAGGACGATCGAATCTATCATAGTAGAATCCAGAATAATAGTAGAATCTTCTATGATTGAATCTATATTCCATTCTAAATCTATCAAAGTCAGCATCTCTACGAGTGACGAACTGAGGAGTAGCATGTATTGTCTGAACTACTTGAGGTGGAACTGGGTTTGGACGAAAGACTTGTGGTTGAATTTGTCTAGTTTCATTTCTAAAACTATTGTGAAACTCAGGAGTGTAGTGAGTTTCGGATCTAAAACTTTGAGTGTGGAATGAACCACCACCGCCGAAGTGATTGAATCTTTGTCCGTAAGAGCTAAGGGCGAAAAGACACATTGCAATGAACAGAATCTGTTTCATAGTTTTTATTTTTATATATTAAAAATCATATGAAAGTTATGGGAAAAATTTGTTAAATTTTTTTAAAGCGTAAGAAAAAATCATTTTTGTTTTTTAATATATATCTTATATAAAAATAATTAATTATTATGTCAAGACCTTATTTAAAATCTGAGAAATTATCATATTCTAATCCTAATTTCAAAATTGATTTAGATTATTTAAGATTACGTGGTGGTGGTAATGTAGCCGTTTATGGTTTATCATCATCTCATTTCAATTTCACCATTCCAAATTCATATAGTGTGGATGCTAATGGTGATATCACTGGTACAACGTTTTCGGTAGCAGTTGGTACATTAGCAGGACCTGGGGCTCCTGGTTCAGTTCACTTATCTGGAAGTCACTATTTATATAACTGTGAATTAGATTTCAGTATTGGTGGAACTGTGATACAAACTTATGGGTTCACATTTAGTTACTAAAAAATTACCCACTCAATCGAGTGGGTTTTTTATTATTGGACCGCGAGTAACGTAAGGTGACTAACAATTTTAATATTTCAATTTAATTTACACTTTTTTTGCGAATACCGTGTGGTAATGGTTTACCATTCTTATCAACACATACAAACACAATTTTCTCAATTGAGATAATGGTTTGCTTGGTCGTTTTGTTTCTTACCTCACATTTAACTGTAATTGAGGTAGTCCCGAATTCTACTAAATCAACACCAATCTCGATGACATCACCTAAGTGTCCTGGAGAGACAAAGTTGATTTCACTCATACATTTAGTTACAATTTGGTCAGTGCCTAATTGACATCTAACATAGATGGTTGCTTCTTCATCAATCCACAAAAGGACTTTTCCACCAAATAAGGTCTCTCGAGGATTTAAGTCTTCATACTTAATTAATCTTCTACTTCTAAATTCCATATTATTAATATGATTTTATTATCAAATTGTTTATACAAATTTAATATATAATCTATGAAATACCTAAAATTATTTGAAAATCATAGTGAAGGATATGTTTGTGAGTGGAAAGATACCCAAAATGTTTTATATGTTACCAATTTATACAAATGTGATCAATTTAGTAATCTTGTAATGTATATCAATGATTATTTTTCAAAACACACAAAAAGACATTGACTTAAATAATTGGTTATCAATTTTAATGATATCTTCTTGCAATTACTTTTAGACCGTATTGTTCTAATTGACCTTGATTAATTAAAAATTCTTTTCCGGTATCAGTTGATTGACATTTAACAACAAATTCACCAGGAACTCTAACCATAGCTTTTGATCCTTGGTAAATTATAACATCTCCTTCAAGTAAATCACTAATATGTAGAACATCATTATTGATATCAACTTTGTTAAAACTAACTTGAGGGCTTCTTTTGAGCTCTCCTCCAGCTTGTTGGTGTTGGAAGTTGGCATCTTCAGGACCAGACTCAACCCCAGTGTGTAATTCATTAAATCTTTTTATTCTCATAATGTATATATAAATTTTTTATCTTTAAAAAATTTTTGATATATTTGTGATATGAAAATTATATATAAAACTAAAAAAATTGATAATGGTCATCCTTATTGGAGGCTTAGTTTTTCTGTTGAACCTAGTTCCGGATCACAAAATATTGTTGTTAAAATAGAAAACTATAATTGTGGATTTTTAAGTGGAGAGGACTGGGATAAGATATTTGTTTACAGAGGATATGCAGAAGAAAGCTTATTAGTTAGTATTATGACTAAAGATAGTTATGAATATCTAATGAGTAGATATAATGAGGTTTTAGAGGCTTTTTATCAAAACATATTAGAGGTGATTGAAATTAAACATAAGAAATTTAAAACAGAAAAGTCTAATTATGAAAAGAAAATATCACTTTTAAATCAGATAGAATCTTCTGATTTATTTTTATCAATCAAACGTCATGAAAAATTAAACATTTTAGATGAAAATTAAATATATGGAAATAATAAAATTGATGAAATTATAAATTCTTAATTTTTTGAAACATCAAATCATAGATTTTATCTACTTCCTTATAATCTATTCCTAATTCTAACATTCTGATATGCATATCATCCACATACCCAATTAGCTTTGATTTATCAGGTTTGAGGTTAGATATTTCTGATTTCCACTTTTCTAATGTTTGTTTAATGATATCGTCATTGATTTTCTCAACAAATGAGACATCCTGCTTTTTCGATCTAACGAAATAAATAATGCTTTTAATAATATTCATAATAGTATATATCTGGTTTTTGACTTTTAATATATATTTCTATGAGAAAATTTACACAAGTCTTTGAAAGCGGCCAGTATGTTAATGTAGGTGTATCTCCTTTAAACACCGAATTGGTTTATTTAACAGAAAATAACCGTCAGGTTGCGAGCTTACTCTTAGTTTATGAGTCAAACAAAGCCTCTGTTTTTTCTTTAGAAGTATTAAAAGACCATCGTAAAAAAGGATATGGTAGAAAACTGATGGAAAATGCCATCGAAAGAGCAAAAGAAATGAATTGTCAATTTGTAGAATTAAATACAGATATTGACAATCAAGCTGCTAACAAATTGTATCAATCAATGGGATTTGAATTACAAGGTCTTAAAGACGGTTTCAATAATTATATAAAAAGGTTATGAAATATTTAAAAATTTTTGAAGATTATATTGATAGAGAAAGTCTTTTAAATAGAGCAAAAGAACTTTCACATCATTTGGATAATACTTTATATGGAAGAATATACAAAGGAAACGAAGAAGAAATATTACATGAGTTAGCTATACAAGCTAATAGTTCGGAATCAGAAAAAAGTGGAGCAATAAAAATGGCTGGTAAAGAACTTATTGATATAGCACAAAAATTATTTCCAGATGCTAAAGTCGGTAGCAAATTTAAATCAATATGAGATATTTAGAATTTGGTTAGATGGATTGATTCAGTGTATTAAAGATAATTGGTAAAAATCATTTTTAAAGACAAAAACAAAACAAACTTATCTTAATATTGTTATTTAAATATCATTAATTAAATGTTAGACATTTCTAGAAATAATTTATTTTATGCTTCTCATCAATCTCTGTTAGGAGTTTCTGATGTTTTAGACTTCTATGATCTTAATAATCTGAATTGGATTTTAATTTATCAACGTGATACTATACTCAATAAAATAGTTAAAAATAAATCAATACAAAGCTCTATTCCTAATCTCAAAAAAGTAATAAATCAAAGTACTCTTTTTAGAGTAGATTTATTAGTATTAAACTATGACTCTGATGTATTAAAAATCGTTAGAGAAAAAACTGATTTACCAGTTATACTAATTGTTAATAACGATGAACCACAGGATACTAATTTCAATTTAAATAGATATGACTACGTATATAAATTTACACGAGAATTGAGATCTGATGTTAAAAAATCGGAATATTTTGTATCTATTGATAATCAAAGAATAAGTTTAAAGGATTTAAAAACCTCAAAAATTAGAGATTTAAAAATTAATTCAATTATTGAGCCAAACTAAGGCGTATTTATTATAATATTCTTGGTTAAAGTCTTGTTTATGATCTATCAAATATTGATAATACTTTTGATACTCGGAGACACTTTCCACTTTTTGAAGTGGCCTTTTAGCATAATCAGGACTTGCTTTTTTATGATTTTCAAAATTTTCTGGATTGTTAATATCTCCACTTTGTTTATGACCAGCCATCTCAGATGGATCACCCCAATTAAAACAATATGAAGGAACGTATTTAGTATTACCTTCATCAAGTTGACCTTCATCTCTTAACTTAGTATACCAACTTAGCCCCTCATAACCAGTTAAATCAGTTCTAAAACCTATTTCTCTAATTCTATTCATCTTAACGATAACAGAAGCTTCTAACGTATTTTGAACCATCATAATCCTATCTTGTGTAGCAAAGAAGCTCATTTGTGGTTTCCAAGCATCTTTACCGTTAGATTCAATGCCATCAACAGCTTGTTGAATATGCCATGGTAAGTAAATGTCATCATCATCCCACAATAGCCAATAATCTGCAGAGCAATGTGTTGTAGCATCTCTACATATTTGACCTCTATTTGCATAAGCAAGTCCTGTTTGATAATCTTTATCATTATTTACAATAATAATATTTTCATCTTCAAATCCAAGTGTATATGGGTGATCAATATCTGTATTAAAGATAATGAGTTCTTTATTTTGATATGTTTGAGCGTAATATTGAGAAATAATTCTCTCTACACATGTAAACCTTCTATAAGTTGTACACAAACATGAAACTTTCTTGTTCATTTTTATTTCTAATTTTTTTTACCACAACTCACCATTCATAAAAGCTCGTAGATAAGGGGTTGCATTTGTATCTATATTATTTTGTTTTATAAAATTGTTTATTCTTTCTCTACCATAGGATTGTTGCATCGCCATCCCACCTTCTAATAACATACCATTTTCATCATTTCCGGTATAATTGACTCTATCAGGTAAATCATTTTCAATTATTTTTGCAAATCTTTGTTCTAATACCCCGCTATTATCATCACACCAATCGTACCACCCTCTCTGAGCTATAATATTTGATAAGATTTCAGGTCTACATCCAAATATTCTTGTCGATCTTTCATAACCACCTATGTTCGCACGGTGCCAGGTTAAAACATCAGAATTAGATAGATAACTTGGTAATTCAGAGACAACATCCCATTTCAATATGGATGTTCCTGTTAATTTTAGACAAAAGTTTTTTTCTCTGGGATTCTGTCTATTTCCCATTATTGCTGCTTGCATCAACCCAAGTGCTATTGAGGTGGACTCACCTCTCTGTTTAGTTAACCTTGGTGTAAAATGAATTACCTTGAACTCTTCAATATTTGGGAAAAACTGATGTGATGTTTCTAAAAGATTAACATCTGAACAGTAGTTAAAATTATTTACAGTGTTATATGGATCATCACTATGAAGAGTGTTAATTATACTATCTTCTTGTTCGTTGGGTGTAGAACTATCAACGATGACGACACTAAACTTCTGTTTTATGGTTTGAGCATTCAGTGATAACGAGAGTAAAGTTTGTTTAATTCGATTACACGAAGTGATAAGTAAGATATTCATATTTTTCGATTATTTAAATAGACCCTGTTCCCACTTTGCTTTATTTTCAAGTGACCAACTATATAGAGCGTAGTGTTTGAAATTTTCATTTTGAAATGTATTATAGTCTCCATACTCCACATTCCATTTCTCTAAATTTTCACGCATTATACGGTGGTATTCCCATATTTCATTATGAAATTGGTTTTCTAATTCCATGAATTGTTTAACTATTAAACCAAACCATCCTGGTGAGTAAGGGGCGTTACAATATCCTAAATCAATAGGCATATTATTAGTGACATAAGTAATCATTGGATGTTCTTTTTCAAATCCAAATACATTATTTGTTAGTGTATAATCACAATGTTGCCAACCAACTCCCCAATGACCAAATACAATTCCAGATCTATTTTCTAATTTTAAATTATTAAATCCTGTAATGTGCTCCCAATCGATATCCAAATAGAATCCTCCATATTGCTGGACAGCTAGAAGTCTCAACATGTCTGCACAATAAACATAATCTTTTTGTGAATACATCTTATCATACATTTCCTTATATTTTTCTGGGATTATTGGAAGATTATTATCAGTCCAAAGTATATGTTGATAGTCTGGATTCTTATCTTTGATATCATTCAACAATTTTTCTTCTCTTTCTGGAATTTGGTAATGACCAACCCAAACTTGGTGTATTATTTTTGGTATCATATGTTATTTATTACCTTTCATTTTCCTTAAATTTTATCAACTGACTTCCTCTAAAAGTCGGTATATATAAAGCCCATTCAATACAATTAATGTTGTCTTTCATAAACTGATTTACTGATCTTCTAACTTCGGAATGGTAATCATAATCGTCTAGAATTACATATCTACTATTCTCTCTTGCGATATTTAAATCATGTATTTTGCAATTATAGTCATGACATCCATCTATAGATACCAAATCAAAAAATTGTGGTAGTTCATTTTTTTCCTGTGAATCAACATGTTGTATTTCCCATTTACAATTACCTTGATAGTATGTTCCTATATTATCAACCGCAATTTGATTATTGCCATAAGTTTCTAAATCCCAACCTAATGCATACTCAATGTTTTCTGCTCCAAGTAATGTGGGTAAGAAACTGAATCCGAATCTTACTCCAATCTCCATAAAATTTTTAGGTTGTAAGACTTTTCCTAATGCATAATACCATTCAAAACAGTTACCACTCCAAACATAATCATAAGAGTCGTATCTAGTAAAAAATTCAGAAGGTATTATGTCATGTATTGATTTTGGCTTTGCATCAAATAATTGTTGAATGTCCATTTAATTATTGTTATTTTTTATCTCTTTTAATATATCTTCTATTTTCTTATCTCTTATTTTATTTATCCAATACGGATCATAATGTGTTGATGTAGTCGTGTGAGTACTAGTAACGATTGGAGTATGTATTATAGATTTAATCACAAAAATTATATTTGATAATTATATAATTAGATATTTGAAAGTTTAGTAATTAAAAAACCTCGTCTTCGAGGTTTTTTAATTACTTCTCTTTCTTAGAAACTGCTTTTTTAGGATCTACTTTCTTAGGTTTAGGAGCCTCAACTTTTTCAGTTTTAGCTTCTGGTTTCTTTTTAGCTGAAGGTTTTAATTCTTTAACAGTTGTTTTAGTTTCAACTGGTTCAGCTTTTTGAGTCACAACTTTCTTCGGTTTTGGAGTAGGGGCTACTACAATTTTTTCAGTAACCACTGGTTTAGTTTCAACCTTAGGTTCTTCAACTTTAACTGCCTCAGCTTCAACTTTAGGTGTTGCTACTACAGGTTCAGTATGTTGTTTTTTTTTAAAAAAAGATGTTATTTTTTTAAAAATTCCCATGATTTTAATTTAATTTTTAGTATATATTGAAATTTACTGTCTCCCTTTTTTAGTGTCCATTTCCAACTCTTTATTCACATAAGCTACATATGATTCAAGAACTGGTATTGAATCACAAAGAGTATATTTATTTCGTGTTCCAAAATCCATGTTCATCAATGAACACATCCTCAATTGATGCAATAAACCACTCATCATCATATTTATAGATGTAAATTTTCATGCAGTATGCACTTGAATCTAGAGCTAAAAGCTATCCCACATTTATGTTCCATCACTTCAAAATTCGATAAAAACCTTTCGTTTAATAGTGATTTAATATGATTTATCTCAGCATCAGTAAAATGCTCTGATTCTCTATTTTTTCTCCCACTCTTCTAATTCATCATAACTAATTGTTTTAATATCATCAAACTCATCGTCAGTATAAAGCTCCTCGTTAAACTTCTTTAAGTATTTCATAGATGTATATATTAATATAGTCTAATACAATTATTATTAACATTAAAAACAGATAAGATATTGGCCCAGTAAAGTATTTATTAAAACATAATTTTCTTTTTTATATATAATACATAATGAATTTCAGATATGATCCAATTGAGGAAAAATTGATAGTCGCAGAATCTACAAGAACAGAGTATCATCAAATCAATCTTTGGTTGGATAGATACGTTAAAGGGTATCGATATATGCCCGCCTTCAAAACTGGGATATGGAATGGTAAGCAATCATATTTTGAAAATGGAAAAGTTAATTTAGGACTTTGGAAAGAATGTTATAACGGTTGTAAAGAAATTGGTGTTACATTCAATATAGAAAATAGAGATGAGTTCCCACTAAACCGAGATGTTACCTTAGATAAGGTTAAAGACTTCTGCAAAGATTTTTTTAAAAATCATAAGGTTAGAGATAAAGAAGGTAATTGGAACTCATTTATGCCTTATGATTATCAAATAGAAACTGCTTATAAAATCCTTCGTAATCGTTATTGTCTAGCATCAGTTGCTACATCAGGTGGTAAGAGTTTAATCATATCAATTGTTTTTTTCTACACACTAAAAAATATAAACCCTGACGCAAAGTTATTAATTATTGTCCCATCAATTAGTCTTGTATCTCAGTTTTATGACAATATTTTAGAATATAATTATGGCTTTAATAATCTAACCAAATACGGAGATAAAGTTGATTTTAGAAACCATATGATTGATTCTATAATAGATGATGATCCAAATTATAATCCTTGTTACATTAGAATGGAAGAGGTTATGAGTGAGAGACCAAGAAAATTTACTGGACCCCATCAACCAAATATTTATATCGGCACTTATCAATCATTAGATAAATATCCTAAGGAATTTTTTCATCAGTTTCATAGCGTAGTCGTTGATGAGTGTCTTCATCCAGATACAAAAATCTTAATGTCTGATGGATCATATAGAAAAATTTCAGAAATTAAAATAGGTGAAAGTGTTAAAACAATAAACGAACATAGTAAACAAATTGAAGATAAAAGAGTTGAATATGTATATGAAAATCTATCAAAAAATGAGGATATGTATGAAATAGAATTAGAAAACGGTAATTTAATAAAAATAACAGGTAATCATAAGGTATATTGCTCTGATTTCAAATGGAAAATGGTGAAAGATTTGACAGTAGATGATGAAATCATAGATATAAATTTTAATATATAAATAAAAATCAGAGAGGCATGAATCAAAGTCAAAAAGATGATATATTTAATTTGATATTAAAAAATAAATTTGCTATTTTTAATAGAAAAAACAAAGAAGAAACATTTAAAAAATTTTTAAATGATAATAATATCAATACTGATTTGGATATAAAACATATGATATCATTTTTAAAGAATATTGATATTAAGTGTAAAATTGAAAATTGTAATAATGAAAGGATTTTCAAAGGATTGCGTACATCAAGTAGGTATGAGTTTGGTTTCCTAAAGTATTGCTCTCCAAAATGTGAGAATAAATCACATTCTAATAGGCAATTAGGTGAAAACAATTCATTTCATAAAATAAGTAAGGAATCATTAAACTCAATGAAACTTAGATTATCATCAATAATGAAAGATAAAATTAATAAAGGTGAATTCGTTCCACCTATAACAAATTCTTGGGCTGGATCTAAAATAAAAGTTTTAATTAGAGGTGAGGTTAGATATTATAGATCTTCATGGGAAGCATTTTTTCATTTATGTAACGACCATTTATTATATGAAAAAATAGCAATAAAATATGAATACAAAGGCAATGTTAAAAATTACATCACTGATTTTGTAGATCCAAATGATAATATAATATATGAAATTAAGCCGGATAGAACAAAGGGAGCTGATAGAAACAAGGCAAAACAATTTTTTGCAAAAAAATGGTGTTTGGAAAACAACTATAGATATATGATTATATCAGATGATTGGTTTAGATTAAACTATAATATAAATATTGATAAATTAGTAGGACAACCAGATGAAGAAAAAATAAAGAAAAGATTAAAACAATTTTATGAAAATTAAAAGTATTAAAAAAATAGAACACAATGAAAATGTATATAATTTGAGGATTGAGGACAATCATAATTATTTTGCTGAAGATATTTGTGTTTCAAATTGTCATCAAGCAAAGGCAGCCACACTCCAAAGTATAATGAAAAGAACTTTCAAACACGCTTATAATAGATTTGGAGTATCAGGTACTTTTCCACCAGAAGATTCTTTAGAAATATTATCAATACAATCTGTATTAGGCCCTATCATTACTGAAGTATCAGCAACTGATTTAGTTAAAGCTGGTACCATCACTCCAATGAGCATACGAGCTGTTATTTTAAATCATAATCAAAAAGAAATAAATGACAGACTAAAGTATGTTAGAAAGCAGGGAGCTGGGGCAGAAGCTTTTAGATATGAAAAAGATTTCATACAACAGTCAGATAAAAGATTAAAATTCATACAAAAAATTGTTGATAAATGTGATAACAACACTCTATTACTATTTCACACAATTGAATATGGTAAAAAGATATTTGAAAAATTATCTTCCGAATTAACGGATAAGGAATTCTATTATATTGATGGTGAGGTAAGTGGGAAGAAGAGGGAGGAAATAAAAGCTAACATGGATAAAAGTGGTGGTAAAGTTAAAATTGGTATATGTAGTTTTGGCACAGTTGGTACTGGATGGAGCATTAAGAATTTACATTATTTAATAATGGCTGATTCTTTTAAGTCGGATATAATAATACAACAAGCAATTGGTAGAATATTGCGACTTTTTTTAGGCAAAAGTAAAGCTGTTATTTTTGATATAGTAGATGTTTTTTCTACTGATATGAACAATATATTATATGGACATTTTTTAGAGAGAGAAAAAATGTATAAAAAGAAAAAATATCCATATAAAATAGTTAAGATAAATTTATAGTGTACCGAGAGAAGCAACTATATTTAATATATATCTTATGTTAAAAGATCAAATAGTCATTGATGATAAATTGGGAAATAGGATAAAAGAATCACATATTAAAAATAATTATAATAGTGAGTGGGTAAAAATTATTGAATTTTCAAATAAATATAATTTCAATAATTTGAAATGGACTCAAAAAGTTTTTAACTATATGTTTGATATAAAACAAATACCAAAATGTATTTGTGGTAATAACAGAAATTTTAGAGGACGATTAAATAATATTTATACTAAATATTGTAGCAATAAGTGTGCGTCTTTAGACAATGCGAAAGAAAGAATGATCATATCATAGAAGAAATGTACAATAGGTGTACAGAAGTTATAAGAGATAAAAAGATAGATGAGATAATTAAGCAATTCTGATGACAGTTTTTATTCCATATTGTCCATCTACTTTTCTAGATTTTTTCCAAACACCTCCGCCTTGTCTTTGGCTTTGTATATTTCCAGATCCAGCTGATGTATTTCCTTCAATTGTATCAACTCTACCATCTTTAAGGACTCCGTTTGATAATCCAATATGACTAAAATTAAATATCAATATATCACCAGGTATAATATTAGTAAATGGTGGCTTTAATATAGTTACACCTTTACTTGAATTGTTTCTAGCCCAGTTTTCATAATCGAAAGCACCTGCAGTAGTTGGTAGTTTAAAATTGTATTGAGCTCCACTAGAAGCCTCCTTAAAACACCAACAAACAAATGCTGCGCACCAAGCAAATCCAGTTCCTTTCAATCCAGTAGTACTTTGATACATTTTTACTTCAGGACCAGTATTTGAATCCTTTGGCACTTCCACCACTCCAACTTGTGTACGAGCCACACTTATTAATCGCTTAGCAAAATCACTTGAATTAGCATTTGGAAACTCATTTGATATAGTTGAAATTGTTTTAAGAGCTTCTTGACTAGTCACTGCGCTTCTTACATTAGGGTTATAAGTTGGATCATTAGCAACGTTAGCATCATTGTTAGAATCATAAGCTGGTGTGAAGTTACCAGTTTCCATAGTTGCTCCGACTGTTGAGATATTTGATGTGATATTATCACCTATTTGTGGTATGTTAATTCTTTTATCTTTATTGTTTAAGACTGTATTAATTTTATAGTTTTCAGCTATGTAAACATTATCCGATAAAAATTTAGGATCTCTTAATTTTTTATATTGGTCTAAACAGTCTATTAAATCAGGATTAGCAATAACTTGGGCTCCTAAATTTCCTAAATAAGGACCACCTTTACTACCCAGTAAATTATCAATTAATGTATCAAACCAATCTAAAAAGTTAGTTCCTAAAATTGCTTGTTGATTTGCATTTGGATCACCTAAGCTTAACTTACTATAATTATCTTTTAATGTCACGTCAATTGTGGATTCCTTGATATTTATGTTGTTATATTTATAATCAATTACTAATCCATCATCATCATTAGAAAAAATTTGTGTTTTGTGATCAAACATAAGTCCCTTCATCGATGTGTAAGTTGAATCACTGAGCTTACTAAGTTTAGTTTCAAGATTTATATTATAATGTTGCGCATAAATATATTCAGGAGAATAAACATCACCATCATCAAAAACTACGGATACAACTTTTCCAACATCAGGAACATTAAATTGATTTCCATCTAAATCTTTCCACGGACGACAGTAAGGCAGATCACTTGTAGGTATGTCGTCATAAACACTAGCCACTCTAACTTTGACTCTACCGTGTCTTCCAGGATCTTGGTTATCTTCAACTATCCCAATAAAAACAGAATCTCTTAACTTATTTCTATCCATAAAATTTTAAAAACTTTTAACTTTCTCTTGGTCCTAAATTTGATCCAGAGTCTTGTGTAACTGGTGTGAAAAAGCTTCTAACCGATTGACCCACAAAATCTCTAACAGAATTAATCATCTCATTTCTAAATAGTGTATTTCCATTGTAAAAATTTGTTGGTGCGCTCATTCTACCTGATCCAACTGAGTTTCTTATGTTATCTAAAGTATTATTTAATAATTTAGCTTGTGTTGTTATTTGTCGATTAACTTCGTGAACTACTGATTTGTTTAATTTTTTACCTAAATTAGATAGTAAATTATTGGTAGAATGATTTTGATTAGCTTTATCTAAAGTAGATTGTGAACTATTCTTATAGTTATCCCACTTACTACTGAACTGTGATACAGTTTTTTGACTTTCATTGATTTTTTGCTGTGTTATTATATCACTCGTACCTTTTGAAGTAGATGGAATATAGGTATCGCTATTTTTTGGTAAATAGTCATATCTAATTAGTCCACTTGAATCCATATAATTTTTAAGTGATCCACTTTGAATTTTAGTATTTGTTGCTATTGTGGGACTTACATCTAAAACGTTAGGTTGAGCATTTTCGATAAATGTTTGCTTACTCTGTGTTCCGCTAAAGGAGAATTTTGAAAAATGAAGAGTTGAATATTTATAAGTAAATTCTAAGTCAAAGTCTTCTACTATCTTAGTCGCTGACATATCAATTTGATCTCCATGTGAAAGTCTTTCAAATTTAAATTGACAATCATACAAAGAGTATTTATATTTTGCTAAATTATCAACATATACACCTAAATTACCTTTAGTTTGATTATCCTTGATAACTCTATTATACTGTCTAATTTCAGTTATTGTAATATCAACATCGAATCTAAGTAGATTTTCTGGTATAATTTGTTTACCATTGAATCTTGACCAACTTAAAGTTTTGTATAATGTTGATAAGTAACCCATATTTACTGAAACATCTTCCCAAACACTTAACTTTATCATATCTTTTCCGTAATCAACCATAGTCTTAACAGCATCAGCGGTAGATGATATCTCACCTTCTACTAATTTATCTAACCCTGATATTTTTTTAAGATAATATGCTTTTTGAGCTCCTGAATTCTTATCATAAACAAATGCTGACGGTGATCCACTAGCATCTAATTGATTATTTGTAGAAGCAGACGCTGTAGTTCCATTGGACCATCTATCTAAAGTATAAGGTAAAAATGATCTGTGATCAACTCCAAAAAATTTAAATAGTTGATTACAGAAAGCTATCCAAACCTCTCTTCTTGATTCTACTTCTTGTTCATTAGTAAATTGATTTATAAAGCTGATAATTGATCCATTGAATAAAGGTGATGTGTCAACAATAATTGATACATCATATCCGAACATAGTTGGATCTTCGTTATCATCTGCAGTTCTAATAAATGAACCTAAATATATTTCATTAGCAGCTTTTGGGTTAGCTAATAATTTTTGATCGATATTACCTTTTGATTGACCAGATCCGTTTTCTAAGGGTCCATCTAAATTATGTAAAAAATTAAATTGTTTTATGTTATTAAAAGAACTGTATATATTCTTCGCACCCTTGATATTAACACCATCGCCATTGAGTAATGTATATGGATCAGTGTAGATAGGATTATTTTTATTAAAGTTTGGTTTTATATTAGTAGGATTGTCACCTAACTCTCTTGGAGTCCCAGTTAAACCAGGTATATTTATATTTATATCATCTGTATTAATTACATAATCAAGTGGGTCAGTAAACCCCGCGCTACTACGACTATCACTGTTTATATGGTTTCCTGTTAATCTCAATTGATTTCCATGTAGTGTATCATCTAATGGACTAGCATTTGATGGCGACCATGATAAATCAGTTCTAAAAATTTTTCCTTCAGTACTATTATTATTTAAGGATACCAGTGAAGATACATTACCCTTTTCGGTTGGAAATCCACTAATTGGATCTATTGATTGTGTGCCTTTAATAAAAAATGCTTCTTCAGGTGTAAATCCTAACGGATTATTATTTTCTTCACTACCATCATTCAACTTAACCATTACATTTCCAGGATTATTTGAATTAACAAATGTCCTATAGATACCAGTGGGTTGTTGTTGATTGATAGGAAGATTTAATGGGTTGCCTCTATCATCATTGATTCTGATTCCAGCATTTGATATTCCGTTATTAACATTTTGGAAAAAGTTACTACCCATCTAACTAATATATTTTTATTATATATTAATATTGTTGTTCGTCTATTTAACTTAAAAATAAAGAAGCTTCTTCTTGTCTTCTCTTAGCAAGACCTGTTAGGAATTTACCACCAGCGGTTTTAGGACCATTTAAAATACCTGTGGCAGCAGTTGGATAATTACCCTGTGATATACCAGTTTGAATAACTTGACCATATGTGTGTTTGACAAATCCAGTTCCAACATTATATCCTAAGCTAGCTAATGCAGCTTTTTGATTATTATTTAGCTTATTCCAATTTGCTTCACCAAGATTTTTGGCTACCTGAGGACCATAAACATTTTTGATTTCATATGATAAAGTTGTGATAGCTTCTAATTGAGTAAATGTACTATCTTTAGTTACTTCTACTAAAACACCATTGACTAATTTTTTATCACTTCCATATCCAGCTCTATAGTGGTTAATATCAAATTTAGCATTTGGTTCAAACCCTTCTTTTGACGCAATAAAGTTAGCAGCAATATTTTCCCATGTTGTTGTTGGTAGAAGTTTTGATGTGGAATAATTTCTAGCGCCTACAACTGCTGGACCGTTGTTGATTGTTGGTATTGTTGTTGTATTAGTAGTTGTTCCTATTCCTGTAGGTGTAGGGTTATCATAGCTTCCTCTATAACCAGTATCGCCAGTAACTTTCGATTGTGGCTCACTAGCAAGTTCATCGTCTGATAGTTCAAGTTCTCTCTTAACTAGTGTAACAATTTGTCTGAGTTGCTGATCGTAATACATAAATTTAATATCAATTATTAACCAATCGCCACTTAATCTTTGGTTCAACATTGGTGATGCACCTGTTGGTGTATTAGAGCTTAAAACTATTTTAATCTTTTGGAATCTATAAATTCCGTAGTTAGGTGTTGGAATCTCAATCTCCATTCCGATTTTTTGTGTATCTATAATATTTCTATTATTATTTGTTGGTGTAAAATGATAATTTTTATGCATGTTATCAACGTCAAGCTTTCCAGTATATTCATAATTAACATTACTATTGAAAAACTGATTATCTTGTGGAGCACCTTTTAATAATATAGAACTATCTGAATTATTTACTATTGAATTAACTGTAAATCCAACTAAAGATTTATTGTTTGCATCATAGTATTTGATAACATCTTTATATCCATACTCTAATGAAGTTGATGTTGAATTATTTGTAATTTGGTAACTTCTGAAATAAATATTTTGTCCCTCTACTGATTGATCATTTGTTAAAAATAATCTACTAACATTATTATCCCCGGTGTCTGCAATTTTTAGGATATCAGACAGTCCATTTGAAACAACACCTAATTCATTACTAATATCTCTAGATAACTCTTTTTGTATATCAATATAATTGAAATTGTAATAATGATCTATATAACCAGTTACGAATGATTGATCTGAGATATAACTATGTTCAACAACTTCATTTATGAAGTCATATGGTTTTTTACCAGTATTTAACCATGTCATAGTATCATTTGTTTCAGTGATGTTAGTATTAAACCCAAGACCAATTTCTTTACAAATTGCTTGAAGAGCTTGATTACTATTCATATTTGGATATGATTTAAACCTTTTTATGTAAAGATTGCTAGCATCCATTATAGAATCAATTGTTAAAATACCATTATTATTAGCAAAGTCTCTTATCTTAAATTGTATAAAAATTGGTTTTAATTGGTCTGATCTAGAATTAACAAATAAAGTAACCTTAGTATCATCTAATGGAAATGCTTTATCTTTCATTAATCCAAGGCTATCAACAAAGTTTAACTTCATACAAGGTGCGATACCATCATCATATAAAGATAAATATTGTATATTTTCTAAATCAATTTGATAGGCATTATACCAAACTATAGGTAAATATCCTAAACCATTTGCTATTTCTTGTGTTGTTTGTGTATTAGCAGTGGTAGTTGAAACTAATGTTATATCTTGTGGTTTGATAGTTGGTTGAAATATATTTACTATACCCGTGCTTGTTATATTATTTTTACCAGAATCATTGGGTGATTGATTTTGATTTTGATTAATTAAATCTCCTCTACTTGTCTCTTGTGGTACCACCGTTTGAGGTGTTATGGTCACAGTAGTTGTTGTAGTCGTGGTCGATGTTGTTGTAGTCGTGGTAGTAGTTGTGGTTGGTAATACGAAAGAACTTCCTGTGTTACCTGCTACTACGTTTGATGATGTTGATCCTATTGGTCCACTCAGTGGTTGTTTATACCCCAATCCTATTGAAAATAAATATCCACCACCATTTGCACCTGATGAAAATGTATTTGCTGATGGATAATCACTATCAGTTATAACTTCATATGGAGCATTAAAAAGTAAAAATTTCTTTTTAATACTTGGTATAATTACACTAGATATTATATATGTCAGTGATTGTCTGCTTTGATTGAGTAAGTCTAAATCTATGACAATATTAATTTCTGCATAAGTACTATCTTCTGATAATGGAACCCTACTATAACTACTAAACCACTTTTCAAATTGTAACGATTTGATATCTTTATAAATAGCTTTTAATAAAGTTACTCCGCTACTATTTTTGAAATCATCATAATTTTTATTAAATCCAGAAAATATATCAAAATCTATTTCAAAAACATATAATTTACCCATAACTTATTTATTAATATATCCAATATTCCTTTATAAAATTGGTTTGATAGTTATGCTTCCTGATGAAATCTCTATCGGTGATCCTGGTGAACTTAAGAAAGTTGGTGGTAACTGATAATTATTTTCAATATATTGTTGTCTATCAGTGCTAACTTTACTAGATTTACTTGCATTAAGCAATACATTTCTTTGTTGAGCAATTGTATTTGGAGTAATTCGGTAGTAATCAAGTTGGTCAAGTGAAATGTATAATATAGTATCTCCTTGTTTCACATTAAGTGGATTGTCAATAGAGTTTAAATCCATTAATAGGTCTACATAATTAGTTGTTCCGTATATACTATTTGATACTAGATCTAGTCTCATCTCTTGCTCTGGTAATACAACAGTTGATAGTGGGGCAATGTCACCCATTACGAATGTTGGTTCGGTCAAATCATATAGATTATTTTGTCTTGTATCTCTTCTTAAAGTTGAAATGTCATAGAAATCCATATTGATTTAATTTTTATTGACCCGGAAGGGTTATTTGTTTTTTACCAGTAGAGTTATTATTTAAATTTAAATCCACATTTTTACCATTACTTTGCCAATTACCTAGATATGAATTATTTTTATCAAGTAATCTACCATCTGGAGTGAATGTCACCGGTTGTGTTACATTATCCGGTAGTTGTGATAAAGTTGCTGATGGAGCACTATAAAAATTACCATCTCCACTTTGAAAATTAGTAAAAGAAACTCCGGGTAAAGATTGTAAAGCAGGTGGATATGCATTTTTACCGGCTTCATCTGTTTGTAGTTGGGTAGGTGTTTCTCCTGCTTCTACTGTTATTTTTGATTTTGTGACAATTTTTGCGATGTTTTGATTTTGTGATAAAGTGCTTTGTGCATCACTAAGTTGTTCCTTTGTGAATGTTGTATTTGAATCTACGAAAGATATTTTTGATCTAACATAAGTTCTTTCTTTTCCACAATTAAATTTTTGAAATATTTCTTGTGCACCTACATTTCTAGCACTATTCAATGTGAAACTTAATTTTATTGATGATGGTAGATCATTGAATGCTAGAAGTTTTCCCATGGTTATT